>ERZ827037.244-NODE-244-length-72221-cov-5.671355_pt1 | contig 72221 bp, 66 predicted proteins | sample MGYA00519924_ERZ827037 | MGnify/ENA primary metagenome ERZ827037 (study PRJEB31778, sample SAMEA3449250) | human gut metagenome | biome: human gut; feature: human-associated habitat; material: faeces | place: United Kingdom | collected 2010/2012 ... | reverse complement strand
TGCAATTCATCTCCCACCTGTAGAGGAAGGAGAATTCTTGCTAACTTTTGTTAAAAAATCATTGCAAATTTAAGTCATCCATAAATTTTCTTAACAAAAACCGCTCCACAATACCGTTGTCAGGATATTGTGGAGCAATTTTTATTGCTATGTATTCGTAAGTAGATGCCAGTGGCAGGTCCTGTAGATCGCCATGCGTTTGGAAGGAGTTACCCGTGGCAGGTTCTCTTTATTTATACCGTACATTTCTGATATACAGGTCTCAAATTATCATTGGTAAATGCTGAATGTTCATAATAAGTTCGTTCAAAAGCCTTCCCTGTCATGGTATAAGGATCCAATAACCTGTCAGCCTCTTCTTCCGTCACATATCCTTCCTTAATAGCCAGTTCACGAACCGGTACATTCATCTTCAAAGATTTTTTAGCCAGTGCAGCTGAAGCAGTATATCCAATTGACGGACAAAGAGCTGTTGCGATACCGGCACTTGCGTTTACCAGATCTTTGCAGTGTTTTTCATTTGCTGTAATTCCAAGAATACAGTTATCCGTCAGCGTCTGAGCAGCATGACCTAAAGTTTCAATAGATTCAAATAATGTATAAAAGATTACCGGTTCAAAAGCATTGAGTTCTAACTGTCCGGCCTCTGCAGCCATCGTAATTGTATAATCATGTCCGATAATGTTAAAAGCGACCTGGGATACAACTTCCGGAATGACCGGATTGATCTTGCCAGGCATAATAGATGAACCGTTCTGTCTTGCCGGAAGATTAATCTCGCCGATACCAGTCTTTGGACCACTGCTTAAAAGCCGGAGATCGTTACACATTTTCGAAAGATTCACAGCGCAGGTTTTTAAGACACCAGACACCGATACAAACCCATCCAGATTCTGTGTGGCATCAAACAGATCATCTGCCAGATAGAAGTTCCCTTTTGTGATTTTGTTCAGATTTTTACAGATGTTTTTAAGATATAACGGACTTACATTGATGGAAGAGCCGATAGCGGTTCCTCCCATATTCAGCATTTCCAGCGTATGTATGGCATCTTCCAATCTTAAAATGTCTCTGTGAAGGACAGAGGCATATGCGTGGAAGGATTGGCCGAGACGCATTGGAACGGCATCCTGTAACTGAGTACGTCCCATCTTTAAAACCGAATCAAATTCTTCTGCTTTATCCATAAGTGCTTCATAAAGACGTTCCAGTTCTTTGATAGCACCGGTAAGTAAAGTAATTGCTGTAAGTTTTCCGGCACTTGGAATGATATCGTTGGTGGACTGAGCCATATTAACATGATCATTCGGGTGAACGATAGAATAATCACCTTTTGTTCCGCCAAGAATTTCAATCGCACGGTTGGCAATCACTTCATTTGCATTCATATTTGCGGATGTTCCGGCGCCGCCCTGTATGGCATCTACAATAAATGAATCTGTATATTTCCCTGCAATCAGCTCGTCACAGGCTTTCATAATTGCTGAAGCAATATTCAGTGGAAGAAGTCCTGCATCGCGGTTCGTGATGGCTGCGGCCTTTTTGAGTTTTGCCATACTTTTTATAAATTCAGGATGTAATTGCTGGTGTGTGATTGGAAAGTTCTCTTTTGCCCTTAATGCCTGAACTCCATAGTAGGCTTCTGCCGGGACTTCCATTACACCAATTGAATCTGCTTCTGTTCTTGTTCTCATCATGATTACATCCTCCTGCTTGTCGTTAAAATGATATTATCAGAGATCTTTGTTTGGTATTTGTAAGAGCTCTGTCTGAATTATGTTGCATAGGTTACACCTGTAAGTCCTATTTGTAAATAGATAAAAAAAGAGTGTGAAAATAATTTCAATTTTCACAGATATTACTTTTCATTTTTAAGAGATGAAGTATCTGACTTTATTTTCTTAAGTCTAAGCTCCGAAAAGATTGTACTTTTATCAATACAAACGTGTACTTATTAAGTAAAGAGTGTAAGAATAGAATTATAGAAAATTCAGGAAATCAAGCAATAAGTAAAAATCTAAGAAAGGATGTAGACATATGGACCACATAGATGAGCATTTGATTTATTTACTGCAGAAAAATGCAAGGATGTCTTTGAAAGATCTGGCAAAGGAAGTATATTTATCAACACCTGCAGTTTCGGCCAGAATCGAAAAGATGGAAAGAGAAGGCGTTATAAAAGGGTACGGAGTCAGAATCGATCCACTAAAGCTTGGATTCCACATCACAGCATTTATCAATATGGAATTAGAACCCGTACAGAAACCGGAATTCTATCCTTTTATTGAAAGTATTCCAAATGTGATCGAGTGTAATTGTGTGACGGGAAACTATTCTATGCTTATGAAAGTAGCATTCCCAAGTACAATTGAGCTTGATGGATTCATCGGTCAGCTTCAGCATTTTGGAAAGACTCAGACCCAGATTGTATTCTCTACACCGGTTGAACCACGGGGGCTTAATGTCGAAGCGTTGGAAGAAAATGATGAAGCACATACTTAATAAAAATATAACACAGATTCATTTATGAGTTATCATTGCAAAAAACATCCTGCAATTTTATAATGAAAAGAAAAATACAAAAAGTTACCATTTACAGGATAGAATTTTCTGAATCGGAAATTTTTATAAAATCAAAACGAACAATAAGATAGGATTCCTTATATGAATACAACGTATTTACCTTTAAAATATTTAATCGATAAATTACATAAAGAACAAACGCTTGCAAAGGAAGAATGGATTACACTGATCGATGGACGTACACCTGAACTTTCAGAATATCTCTTTTCTCTTGCACGTGAAGAATGTCATCGGTATTACGGGCACGATGTATATGTCCGCGGGCTTATCGAATTTACCAATTATTGCAAAAATGACTGTCTTTACTGCGGAATACGAAAAAGTAATAACAACGTACATCGTTACCGTCTGACGGAAGAAGATATTCTCAATTGCTGCCGGGAAGGATATGAACTGGGATTTCGTACCTTTGTCTTACAGGGTGGGGAAGATGGATATTATACAGATGAACGGATCATCCATCTGGTTCGGACGATCAAAGACCGGTATCCGGATTGTGCGATTACACTCTCTATTGGTGAAAAATCAAAAGAAAGTTATAAGGCTTATTACGATGCTGGTGCTGACCGTTATCTGTTGCGTCATGAAACATATAATGAGGAACATTATCGTAAGCTTCATCCATCCAATCTGAATGCCAAACACAGACAGCAGTGTCTGCGGGATCTGAAGGAAATCGGCTATCAGGTAGGATGTGGCTTTATGGTTGGTTCTCCGTATCAGACTACGGAACATCTGGCAGAAGACATGCTGTTTATGAAAGAATTGAATCCACATATGATCGGAATCGGTCCATTTATTCCGCATCATGATACACCATTTGCAGATGAAGCGGCGGGCACGTTGGAGCTTACTTTATTCATGCTTGGTCTTATCCGTCTCATGATACCAAAAGTATTGCTTCCGGCTACAACCGCACTTGGAACCATTCATCCAAAAGGACGTGAGCTTGGGATAAAAGCGGGGGCGAATGTTGTCATGCCAAACCTGTCACCGACAGAAGTCCGTAAAGATTATCTGTTATATGATAATAAAATCTGTACCGGTGACGAATCCGCCCAGTGCAGACATTGTCTGGAAATGCGCATGAAATCCGTCGGATACCAGGTGGTAACGAACAGAGGTGATTCTTTGAACAATGAACCATAACATTTACGGATCAATGAGTTGTCCTCTTAACAGAAAGCGAGGTATTTTAATATGAGTTTAAACAGCACACCTTCCTCTGAACGTACACATATAGGAATTTTTGGCAGAAGAAATGCCGGAAAATCCAGTTTGATCAATGCTCTCACGGGACAAAATCTTGCAATTGTGTCAGATGTTCAGGGAACTACGACCGATCCGGTTCTGAAAGCAATGGAACTTCTTCCACTGGGACCGGTTGTTATGATCGACACTCCGGGGTTGGATGACGAAGGAGAACTTGGAAAGCTGCGGATTCAAAAAGCGTATCAGGTTCTGAATAAAACGGATATTGCAGTTCTTGTTATCGACGGAACCACTGGATTTACCACACAGGATGAGGCGATTCTTAACCGGATTCAGGATAAGAACATTCCGCTTCTGCTGATATTTAATAAATCTGATATGGTTCCTGAATCTGTTCAGACAGAGATGATTCTGTCCGCACAGGACAAATACCAGATAGCACAGAAAAATATTTTATGGGTAAATACAACGGAAAAACATCACATTTACGAATTAAAGGAACAACTGGCAAGGCTTGTTCCTTCCGGAGATTCTTCCCGGTTCATTGTCCGGGATCTTGTAAATCCCGGGGATTTTGTTGTGCTTGTTGTACCAATTGATTCTGCGGCACCGAAAGGCAGATTGATTCTTCCACAGCAGCAGACAATCCGTGATCTTCTGGATGCGGATACTACTGCGATTGTTGTAAAAGAGACAGAACTTCGTAGTACACTGGAATCACTTGGAAAGAAACCGGCACTTGTAATTACAGACAGTCAGGCTTTTAAAGAAGTGGCAAAAGATACTCCGGGAGATATCCCGCTAACATCTTTTTCCATTTTATTTGCAAGATATAAAGGAAATCTAGAAACGGTTGTACATGGTGCAAGAGCACTGGATACGTTAAATGATGGTGATACACTTCTGATCAGTGAAGGATGTACGCACCACCGGCAGTGTGATGATATCGGCACTGTGAAACTGCCACGCTGGGTACGGGAATATACCGGTAAAGATGTTCAATTTGAATTTACCAGTGGAACGGAATTTCCTTTAAATCTGGATAAATATAAAATGATCATCCACTGTGGCGGCTGTATGCTGAATGAACGCGAAATGAAATACCGGCTGAAATGTGCCGGTGATGCAAAGATTCCTATTACCAACTATGGAACTGCGATTGCTTATATGAAGGGCATTCTGGAACGGAGTATTGAAATATTCCCACAGTTATAAGCAGGGTTCCCGAAAACGCATGATGAATTAAAAAGGAGATTTCATATGTTTATTAGAAAAGCAACCTCAAAGGATCTTCCAGACATCCTTGCCATCTACAGTTACGCCCGAACATACATGAAAGAACATGGTAATCCAGATCAATGGAGAGATAGTTATCCACCAGTTGAACTCACTACGCAGGATATTCATACCGGATGCTGTTATGTCTGTATTATACAGGAAAATGAACAGGATAAAATTGGCGGCGTATTTTATTTTCATCAGGAGGACGATCCGGATTATAAAGAAATTGACGGTGCATGGTTAAATGACGATACATATGCCGTTGTCCACAGAGTTGCTACGGCGCCTGACACAAAAGGTGTAGCTACTTATTGTCTCAACTGGGCCTATGAGCAGTTTCAGAATATAAAAATAGATACACACGACGATAATATTCCGATGCAGCATTTACTGAAAAAATTAGGATTCTCTTGTTGTGGACATACCACACTTGCCAATGGAGAAGTGCGGCTTGTGTATCAGAAATGTATTGGATGATTTTCAACTTGAGCTTGTGATATGGAGGTATATATGCGAAAAAAATATATTTATTTTACCTTTCCTGTAGCAATATGTATTTATTTGTTAATGATGTTTTTTAACATTTATGCGCTTCCTTTTCTGATCCTGTTTACATTGTTTTTATCTGCTAATATTATAAATAGTATTTATAGTATTTTTCGCACAGATAATTCGAATGTAATGGGACTTGCCATAATAGCCAGTGTCATTTATCTTTTTATGATTGGACGAAATTTATTTTTGATTTTATTTAGTGCTTCTGTTAATTTGGGATATTTTCATGCATGTTAGGGAGCCACGGGGACGTGAATTTCTGGCTTTTTTAATGTCCCTGGTGGCTCTTTTTATGATACTCCCGGGGTAAACACACGGTTACGCCCTCCAACTATTTCATACACTACCGCACGCCAGTCGCGACATGAGAAAGCGCTGGTATCCTGTTTGCAGCGGTTTTTGACGCGATGTGTAGAAGTTCTTAGGCAGTTTGACTTTCCGTTAAAGGGACGGAGCGACACTGTTTGAGCCGAACGGCGAGTTTGGAGCGGAGTCCCTTTCGTCCTTAGGAAAGTCGGACTGCCTTAGAACTTCTGCATCGTGACATCTAGCAGCAAATAGGATACCAGCGCTTTCTCATGGACCGGGAGGCCACCATGAACTAGTGTATTAAACAGCAATACTACACTTTCGGCAGCGAAAACGTAAACTCCGTCCCCACCCCTTCTGTACTAACAACCGTAATATTCTCCCCATGCGCCTGAACCGCTTCCTTCACAATCGCAAGTCCAAGCCCGGTACCTTTCTTATCTTTACCACGGGAGAGATCGCTCTTATAGAAGCGCTCCCAGATCTTACCCAGATCAGAACGCGGGATACCCATACCATTGTCTTTGACAGACGTATATACTTTCTCCCCACGTGCAGTTGTCTCAATTGTAATAATCGAATTCGTATCACTGAACTTGATCGCATTGTCCAGGAGGTTGTAAAGAACCTGCTGGATTTTTCGTCTGTCGGCGTTGACGTTCAGGGTTTTGCCGGCAAGGACAAGTTCGATGGAAATTTTTTTCTGTGTGCAGACACCTTCAAAAGAAGCGGCGACATGTTTGATCATCTCGTGGATGTCGAATGGCTCACGGTTCAGAAGAAGGTGATTGGTATCGAATTCATTTAACGTCAGAAGATCCTGTGTCAGGTCTGTCAGACGCTCCGTTTCAAATAAGATGATCCCCAGATACTTTTCATGAAGCTCCGGTGGAATTGTACCATCGGCCATGGCTTCTACATAACCCTTGATCGAGGTTAGAGGAGAGCGGAAGTCATGCGACACATTTGCCACGAATTTCTTCTGATAATCCTCCATATCCCGAAGCTGGGATGACATATAGTTCAAAGAAGCAGACAGATATCCCATCTCGTCTTCTGTGGTGACCGGGATCTCGTACTCCAGGTTGCCGGAAGCATATTGTGTTGCGGCTTCTGTGATCCTATGGAGCGGCCGGTAGACCAGCAAATGGAATGCCAGAAGAAAGATGAATGAAAGTGCGAAGATTACGATTAATGTAATATAGACACCCTTCATCAGAATAAATGTCAGATCCGTAATTACGCTGGTGTACCGGTGGATCATAAGGTATCCTTTGGGAGAATAACCATAAGTAACAGGTACCGTTACGGTAATGACGTCATTTTCAAAATATCCGTGATAATCCCCTGTCTGTGATTTGGCACTTCCGGATTCGGCAGGATTAAAATCCTCGACCGATGAAGGTGCAGATGGATAGCCACTTGTATGAGCAGATGCGATCATTGTGCCGTCTTTGGAGATAAACCAGACGGCAGCATCAAGCTGGGTGCTGACTCCGGACAGCATCATCTGCGTGTCGGCTTCTGATAAAGTCTCGGAATAATAGCCCGGAAGATAATCGTCTGCGATCATCGTAGCTTCCCGGTATATACTTCCGCTGATGCGGTTGAAGATAGGCGTGCTGACGAGATTTTCCGTCAGCGTAGCCACTGTAAACAGGCTTAAAAAGCCAAATACAATATAGATAATTGCAAATTTTAAATAGAGTGTACTTTTCATAATGTTATTACTACCCGTATTATTTTACTTCGAATTTGTAACCGATTCCCCATACTGTGCTGAGACTCCAGCCGTTATGATCTTTGATCTTTTCACGAAGTCTTTTGATGTGGACATCAACGGTACGGGTATCACCGATATATTCATAACCCCAGATCTGATCTAACAGCTGTTCGCGGGTGAAGACCTGATTTGGTGAAGAAGCGAGGAAATACAAAAGCTCCAGTTCTTTTGGAGGCATTTCCACCGTCTTACCGTCTACAATGACAGAATAGTTGGTCAGATTGATCTCGATACCAGGATATTCCACACATTTTCCCTTATCTGCCTGAGGAACTTCCGGTTTCGCTCCGGCCTGATAGCGGCGCAGAACGGCCTTTACACGGGCAACCAGTTCTTTGGAATCAAAAGGCTTCATGACATAATCATCGGCACCAAGCTCCAGGCCGAGCACTTTGTCAAAGACTTCACCCTTTGCGGAGAGCATGATGATCGGTGTATTGGATCTTGCGCGGATTTCGCGACAGACCTGATAACCATCGATACCCGGCAGCATCAGATCCAGCAGGATCAGGTTTGGCTTGTAAGTGTCAAATGCGATCAGAGCGCGTTCACCATCGTGTACGGTCATGGTATCAAAACATTCTTTGGCCAGATACAATGAGACCAGTTCTGCGATATTTTCATCGTCATCGACGATCAGAATTTTCTGTTTATTCATAACAATGTATACTCCTCTCTTAAGTAGATGTAAGTTGTGTACATCAGATTTCAGCCTCCGTATCCCGCAATGGGGATACAGATGGCAAATGTTATATCCCTTATTTTATTATTTTAATTCGGCGATTGTTACTCCCGCATCGCCTTCGCCAAATGCTCCGAGACGGAAGGATTTGACGTGTTTCTGACGTTTTAAATATTTGTGGATACCGGCTCTTAATGCACCGGTTCCTTTACCATGTACGATTCTGACAGAACTAAGATGTGCAAGAGATGCATCATCTAAGTATTTATCAAGCTCTGCAATGGCTTCATCGACTGTTTTACCAAGCAGGTTGATCTCAGGACTGATAGCGAGAGATTTGCCCATCTTGACTTTTCCCCTTCCGGTCTGTTTCACACGTTTGTTGAAGGAATAAGACGGTGCTTCTTCGATGATCTCAAGGTCAGATATATTGACGGTAGAACGAAGGATACCCATCTGTACGGTAACATTTCCCTTTGCATCAGGAAGTGAAGTTACAGAACCCGTCAGATTCATACTCAGTACTTTGACAGATTCGCCAAGCTTAAAATCACTGGCCTTATAAGCTTTTTTCGGTTTCTTGGCATCTGTCTTCATGGAATTCTGGGTTGCATTCATCTTCTTGCGGAGACGCTCACGCTCTTTTTCCATCTCGGCAACGGAGATGTTGGCCTTCCCGAATTTGTGGAAATTACGCATGGTTTCATCTGCGGTTTCTTTGGCATCGGCAAGGATCTCGTGTGCTTTTTCATTGGCTTCTCGGATAATGCGGTCGCGTTGCTCTTCTAATTTATCACGTTTTTGTCTTGTCTCTTCTTCCAGACGTGCCAGTTCGCGTTTGTAATGTTCGATTTCTTCCTGTTCTTTTTGAATGGTGCGTTTGCTTGTCTCAAGATCGGTTAACAGGTCTTCGAAGGATTCATCCTGTTCTGTAAGATGTGTTTTTGCTTCATCGATAATATAATCCGGAAGCCCAAGTTTTCCTGCGATGGCAAATGCATTACTCTTACCTGGAATACCGATCAGAAGATGATAAGTCGGACGAAGCGTTTCTACGTCGAATTCGCAGCAGGCATTTTCAACACCAGGTGTAGACAGGGCAAAGACTTTCAGTTCACTGTAGTGAGTCGTTGCCATGGTACGGATACCGCGCTGATGCAGATGGTTTAAGATTGCAATTGCAAGGGCTGCACCTTCGGTAGGGTCTGTTCCTGCACCTAATTCGTCAAAAAGTACCAGCGAATGTTCGTCGACATGCTTTAAAAACGATACGATATTTGTCATATGGGAAGAGAAGGTACTAAGGCTTTGCTCAATACTTTGTTCATCTCCGATATCGGCATATACATTTTCAAAAAGCGCAAGCTCTGAGCGGTCCAGGGCAGGGATATGGAGTCCGGACTGTCCCATCAGGGTAAATAATCCGACGGTTTTCAAAGATACAGTCTTACCACCGGTATTTGGTCCGGTTACGATCAGAAGATCGAAGGCATCACCAAGTGTAACGGTGATCGGGACGACCTTTTTCTTATCTAATAATGGATGCCGGCCTTCACGGATGTGGATGCGTCCTTCTGTATTAAAGACTGGTTTGCTGGCATTCATGTTGATTGCAAGATTACCTCTGGCGAAGATAAAGTCGAGTTCTGTCATGACTTTGTAGTCTGTGCGGATGGATTCTGTGTATTCACCGACATCAGCACTTAAGCGGGCGAGGATTACCTGGATCTCTTCCTGCTCTTTTCCATATAATTCTTTTAGGTCGTTATTCAGTTTTACGACAGCCATAGGTTCTATGAACAGAGTAGAACCGGTGGCTGACTGGTCGTGGATCAGACCAGATACCTGGCTTCTGTATTCGGCCTTTACAGGGATACAATAGCGGTCACCACGCATCGTGATGATCGGATCCTGCAGGTAAGTACGAAGGGAACCATTGACCATGGAAGACAGGGTGGAATGTACCTTGTCGTTAATCTGGTTCATGGAACGGCGGATCTGCTTTAATGTGCTGCTGGCATCGTCACTGATTTCATCTTCTTCAATGATACATCTGCGGATCTCTGTACTTAAGAGAGTCAGAGGTTCCAGCTGCTGGAACAATGCATCCAGACAGTCTTCCATATCATCGGCAGTTTCGTGTCTTCCGTAGGATTTGACCTGTGCGGTATTTTCAAGAAGCTTGCAGATACGCAGAAGCTCACCGCTTCCAAGAGCAGCACCGACTTCCAGACGTTTCAAAGATTCGCCGACCGGATTACAGCTTCCAAAGGACGGACGTCCTTTTTTGATAATACGTGTAAATGCAGCTTCGGTCTGGTCCTGTGCAGACTGGATATCCGGAAGGGATGCCATGGGTTTCAGTCTTTTACAACGTTCTTTTCCGCCAAAAGAAGAAGCCTGCTCTATTAAGATATCGATTATTTTATTATATTCTAGTTTTGCTAATGTTTTTTTATTCATATTTCTCACCTAAATTTATATAAGTTCAGTACCTGTATTGTACGTTATGGAATCTCCGGCCCTGGAAAATTCCACCTGTGAACAGTACCTATTCTACATTATTTGAGCCATAAAGGAAAGGATAAATATTGAACATTCCCATTCGATACGGTATACTATAAAAAGGATTGCAAAGGAGACAAAAGGCTTATGGATGAGCGGAAATTTCCCGGAAAAGAACAGGGAGAACCAGAAAAACAACCATATGAAAAACAGTCAGATTATATGTTCATGCAGGAGACAATAAAGAACGATAACAGACGTGGCCAGAGATACCGGAAGAGTATTCTTAAGACAGCAGGGCTTGGTCTGATATTCGGTATTGCTGCCTGCATCAGTTTTTCTGCGCTCAAACCATGGATTGATGAAAAATTTCCGGATGATTCACAGAAAATAGTCATTCCGGAAGAAGAGACAGATACAACAGACACAGAAAAAAAAGACGAAACCACGACGGAGAAGGCGCTGGATACAGACAGCTACAGAGAGCTTCAGCAGTCGTTAACGGATGTGGCCTCTGAGTCGGCAAAGTCTGTCGTAGAGATAGTAGGAATCTCAGGAGAACAGGACTGGATTGATGAGTCTTATGATAATAAGAACAGTGTATCGGGACTGATCATAGCAGATAATGGTCAGGAACTTCTGATATATGGAAGCACTTCGGTGTTAAAGACTGCCAAAGAAATCCATATCGTATTCCCGGATGGCAGTGTGTATCCGGCTTCTGTTAAGAAAAAGGATGAAAGTCTTGGATTTGCAATCTATGCAGTGGGACGAAGTTCTATCCAGCAAAGTACCTGGTCACAGATCAGGATGGCGGCTCTTGGAAGCTCCAATTCCGTACAAAAGGGAGACACTGCAATTGTGCTTGGCAAACCATTTGGCTATGCGGGAGGTGTCGGATTTGGCACGATCGCATCGGCAAGAAATATGATAGATGGCGATGATGGAAAATATCAGCTTCTTTGTACTGATATCGCTGCAGCAGAAGATGGAACAGGTGTCATCTGCAATCTGTCCGGAGAAGTGGTAGGAATCATAGATCAGGGCATTTCAGAAAACAGCAGCAAAGGATTGGTGACAGCTTATGGAATCTCCGGCTTAAAGTCTCAGATCGAACAGCTGTCTAATGGTGAGGCGATTCCGTATATCGGTATCCGCGGATTAGATGTGACGTCAGAGATAGAAGAACAGGGAATTCCAAAAGGAGTCTATGTAAGAGCGGTGGAGACAGATTCACCGGCTATGTCGGCGGGAATCCAGAGCGGTGATATCATTACCGAAGCAGCAGGAAAGAAGGTAAATTCTTTGTCAGGGTATCAGTCTATATTGTCAGAACAAAAGAGTGGAAGTAAGATAAAGATCAAAGGCCAGAGACAGGGAGCCGGCGGTTATGTAGACATTTCGTTCGACGTAACAATTGGAAGTAAAGAGTAGATGTATAGAATAATTAGAAAGAGGAAATAAAATGAGATATATCAATACCCTTCATGAAGGGGAAACAATCAGAAATGTATATTTGTGTAAGGGGAAGCGTTCCGCGGAGACCAGAAACGGAAGACCTTATGATAATCTGATCCTTCAGGATAAGACAGGAACACTGGACGGAAAAGTATGGGATCCGAATTCCGGCGGAATTGCAGATTATGATGAACTGGATTTCATCGAAGTTTATGGAGAGATCATCAGCTACAATAACAATCTTCAGATGAACATCAAGCAGATCAGAAAAGCACAGGAAGGCGAATACATTGCTGCAGACTATATGCCGACAACAGAGAAGAGTACCGATGGTATGTATAATGAACTGCTTGGCTATATTAAGAAAGTAGACAATGAATATTTAAGACAGGTGCTGGAATATTACTTTGTAAAAGACGAGACATTTATCCGTAATTTCAAAGGACATTCCGCAGCAAAGACGGTACATCATGGATTCGCCGGAGGACTTCTGGAGCATACATTAAGTGTTGTGAAGTTCTGTGACTATATGACAAGCGCTTATCCGATCCTGAATAAAGATCTGCTTTACACAGCAGCAATCTGTCACGATATCGGAAAGACAAAAGAATTATCTTCCTTCCCGGAAAATGATTACACAGATGAAGGACAGCTTCTCGGACATATCGTGATCGGTGTAGAGATGGTAGGAGATGCAGTGCGCAGCATCCCGGACTTCCCGGAAAAGCTGGCTAATGAATTAAAACATTGTATCGTAGCGCATCACGGGGAGCTGGAATACGGTTCACCGAAGAAACCGGCACTTGCCGAGGCGATGGCACTGAATCTTGCAGATAATGCAGATGCAAAGATGCAGACATTAACAGAATTATTCAAAGATAAAAAAGGAAATGACTGGCTGGGATATAACCGCCTGTTTGAATCTAATATTAGAAAGACAGTTATCTAATGATGCAGAAGAATGAAATTGTAAAAGTAAAAATTGAAGATATCGGAGTCGGAGGAGAAGGCATCGGTAAGGTGGACGGTTATACACTGTTCATAAAAGATGCCATCATCGGGGATGTTGTAGAGGCCAAAGTCATGAAGGCAAAGAAAAATTATGGCTATGCACGCCTGATGAATGTTCTGACTCCATCCAAAGACCGCGTAGAAGAGCCGGTCTGTCCAATGGCGAGAAAATGTGGCGGCTGTCAGATCCAGGAGATGAAATATCCGGCACAGTTAAAGTTCAAAGAATCGAAAGTCCGCGGCAATCTGGAGCGTATCGGGGAAGTTCCTTCCGAACTGTTGGATCAGATCATGCACCCGGCAGTTGGCATGGACGGTGAAGGAATGCAGCCATTCCGCTACCGTAATAAAGCACAGTTCCCGATTGGAACAGATAAAGACGGCAGAGTGATCGCAGGATTCTATGCCGGAAGAACACACAGCATTATTGGGAATACGGACTGTGTACTTGGTGTGGAAGTGAATGAAGAGATCCTGAATTGTATCCTGGATTTTATGGAGGAATTCGATATTCCGGCCTATGATGAAGTGAAGCACAAAGGACTGGTGCGTCATGTCCTGCTCCGTTATGGATTCAAGACAGATGAGATTATGGTTTGCCTGGTAATTAACGGAAAGACGATTCCGCATTGCCACGATCTGGTAGGACGTCTCCGCCAGATTCCGGGTATGACAAGCATTACCCTCAGTATGAATACTGTGAAGACGAACGTGATCATGGGTGACACAATCCGTCTTCTGTGGGGACAGGAATTCATCACAGACTATATCGGAGAGATCAAGTATCAGATATCACCGCTGTCATTCTACCAGGTGAATCCGGTACAGACAGAGAAGCTATACGGACTGGCATTGGACTATGCAGGGCTTACCGGCAATGAGACGGTATGGGATCTGTACTGCGGAATCGGAACCATATCCCTGTTCCTTGCAAAGAAGGCAAAGCAGGTATACGGAGTCGAGATTGTGCCACAGGCCATTGATGATGCGAAGAATAACGCGAAGATTAATGACATCACGAATGCAGAATTCTATGTAGGCAAGGCAGAAGAAGTCCTGCCGGACTATTATAAAGAATACGAAAAGACACATAACGGTGAGACCGCACATGCAGACGTGATCGTAGTTGACCCGCCGAGAAAAGGCTGTGAGGAATCCCTGCTTCAGACGATTGTCGATATGCAGCCGGAAAGAGTGGTATATGTAAGCTGCGACAGTGCGACGCTTGCGAGGGATGTGAAGTTCTTAAGAGCCAATGGGTATGAACTTAAGGATGTGACACCTGTGGACCAGTTCCCGCATACGGTTCACATTGAAGTGGCCTGCTGGCTTAAGAGAGTGGGAAAATAGTAGAGAGATAAATGAAAAAATAGCCATGTATTGCTAAAAATGAGTAATACATGGCTGTTTTTTTGAGCTTGTATAGAATAAATTTTTCAAAACATGTATAATTAAGCAAGATAATAAGTAAGATAGAGCTTTTGAAGAGGAAATTATGCCAGAGACAGAAAGCTATGGTGAAAATGTATCAGAGTATGTAAAGAAATTATTAGATGTTATGGATTATGGAATTCCATATACAGCCAATGCAATTATGGAAAAGTTGCAAATTAAATCAAAGGAGACTTTCCGGAAACATTACTTAAACCCTGCGATGAAGTTACAGTTTGTACAGATGACAATACCGGAAAAACCACGAAGCAAAAATCAGAGATACATTAGAAAGTAGTTATTCATTGTGCCCACTTGCAAAATCTCCCCACACCCTGTATGATGTCACAAGGAATATGATATAACAGCAAGGAGTGGTTTCATTGGCAAGGATCAAGAAAAAACCAAAGAAGAATATAAATATAAAAATACAGCAAAAGGATTTCCCAAAGATTGCAGATAAATTAAAAAATGAAATGGTTGCTTTTTTAGATACAGAATTTCTGACTTCCCAGAAAAAAGGCGGACCACCGCCGAAGCTGGTGTCGGTCGGATTTGTGATCTGTCAGAAGAACTTTAAGGAAGTGACAAGATTTCATTCGTATATATATGCCGAAGATGAATTACATGAGCTTTTTCAGGAGATGACAGGTATCGGAAGAGAAGACCTTTTAAGTGCACCGGATTATGAACTGGTGATGGAAGAGGTGGCAGAACAGCTGGAAGCCTGGGATGTGAAAAACATCTATGTATGGGGGCCGGATAAGCATGTGATCCAGAAAGATCTGCTGGAATATCGTCAGGATGCTTCCAAGAGAACAAGGAAGATTGTAAACCGTGTAATCCGGATGATCCAGGATGTAGAAGGGATGTATCTAGCAAAGTTAAGTCTCCCAAGTGCCGGAATTGCAAGTCTGAAACTGCTCTGCGGCCTTGGAACAGAAGTCAGTCATAATGCCCTGGATGATGCAGTAGATCTGAAAAATATTATCCGCCACATTGAGATGGAGGGATGTTCAGAAGAAAAACTGCAGATTATGAAGACATATCTGGCAGAAAAAGAAATATACTATAGACAAAGAAGATTCCGTGAAAAATGGGAAGAAGTACCGGAAGGCGTGATGGAAAAGAGTCTGGGGTTACTAAAAGAACTTGGAAAGATCGATACGATAGAAGCCCGGGCACTCCGGGATGATATCATGGTGATGTGTACCGGAGAGGATATCTCATTTCCAACGATGGAAGACTATTTTCAACAGGTACGGTAAGAGGATGAAAAAAGAAGTATTAGAAAATGTAATAGTTAAATAACACAAAATAATACTTGATCAATGTTTACATTTTGGAAATAATGTAAAAACACCAGTAAAGATTCGTGATAAAAACGATAAAATAAAAGAATTAACTGATAATTTTGAACAAAATTACAGATTGACGGAAAGCAATAAAGAGGTTAGAATAATCACAAGTTCATAAGGAACGAGACAGACAAAGGCGTCGCAGCAATCAACTGCGGCGCTTTTTCGTATTTCATTTCACAGATATGAAATCTATAGAAAAACTATTTTCTAAAGTCATCCCGGGTAAGATTAGAAAGTCTGTCGGACAGAAAATGCAAGGGCGCATTACAAAAAAAGTTTGTAATGCGCCCTTACATTTTCAGTTAAAAAAGAATCCAGGGAAATTGCAGTTTGCAGATTCCGAAGGTAAAGCAGTAAGGAGGACTCGTATTATGAAGAAGAAATTAGTAGCAGTTATGATGAGTGTGGCGATGGTAGCAATGCTTGGTGTAGGATGTGGAAGCAAATCAAGTGATGATTCATCAGCCAAATCCGAAACCAAGAAAACCCTTACAGAAGATGATATCAAAGGAAGTATGGAGGGTGTAAAGCTGAAAGTCGGAACAAGCGGACTTTTCGGACCATTTTCTTACTACGATGAAGATGGAAAGACCTTGATCGGATATGACCTTGATCTTATCAGTGATCTGCAGGATCTGCTTGGATTTGAGATTGACGGAGGTGTGCAGGCAATGGATTACTCAGCACTGACTACTTCACTTTCAGAAAGTAAACTGGATATCGGAGCTGCAGCACTTTGTGCAACAGATGAAAGAAAAGAGGTTATGGACTTTACCGATGTATATTGTGATTCCGGTCAGGTCGTTATGGTTAATAAGACAAATGATGAAGGAATTAAGAGTGTCGATGACTTGAAAGGCAAAAAAGTAGCCGTAGAAAAAGGAACTGCATCTCACACTTATGCATCAAAGAACCTGTCTGATTCCGAGCTGGAAGTACATGACACAATCACAACAGCATACGAATCACTGGAACAGAAGAAAGTCGATGCAGTTATTCAGGACGGACCTGGAGCAAGCTTCTACGTTAAGACAACACCGGACAGCAACCTTGAAGTTGTAGGTGATGAGTTCAATCAGGGCCAGGCTCCATATTGCGTAGCAGTTTCAAAAGAGTGTAAATATTACGATGAGATCAACGCAGCTGTAAAAGTACTGATCAAGAATGGTACAACAGATGAGTTATATGCAAAATGGTGTGAATAATCTCCAGTCCAGATTATTAAAATACAAGAACTAAAAAGACAACAGATAGGAAGAGATAGTATATGGATATGAAATTTTTGAATGTTTTACTCCCGATGATGTTCGACGGGTTAAAACTGACGATTTTAATTGCTGTAGTAGGTATCGGGATTGGTTTCCTGGTCGGAAGTCTCTGCGGATACTTATTACAGTCAAAATATAAGATAGGAAAAGCAATCGCTGAAGTTTACATTTGGATCATCCGTGCGACACCACTTATGGTGCAGGCGCTGTATGGATACTTCGTAATTCCAAAACTTATGGGTGTAGATATCAGCAGTACAATTGTCGGAATCGGTGTTATTGCATTGAACTCCGGAGCATTTATATCTGAAATTGTCAAAGGAGCATTGATGGGAATTGATCCGGGACAGAAAGAAGCCGGAGCATCTCTTGGACTTACCAGTTCACAGACGATGATCCACCTGATTATCCCGCCGGCTTTCAAATCCGCCCTGCCGGCATTGTTCAACCAGTTTATCACATCCGTTAAGGATACAGCATTATTATCTGCCATTGCGGTAAATGAGATTACACATCAGGCACAGGCATATGCAGCTTTAAGCTTTAAAGCAATTCCGACATATACCGCGCTGGCACTGTTTTATCTGGTGATACTTTCTATATTAATAATTGTTCAGAAACAGATTGAAAGAAAAATGAGGTGATTGATATGAATATGATTAAAATAAGTCATTTATCAAAGAAATTCGGAAACCTGGAAGTATTAAAAGATATCAACCTTGATATCGAAGAAGGAGAAGTTGTATGCATCATCGGCCCATCCGGTTCGGGAAAAAGCACATTCTTAAGATGCATCAACCAGTTGGAGCAGCCTACAGGAGGTGTCGTACAATATGAAGGTAAGAACCTGTTAGATAAAAAATGTGACATCCGCAAGTTCCGAGAAGAGGTTGGTATGGTATTCCAGAGATTCAATCTGTTTCCGCTGAAAACCGTTGCTGAAAATGTGATGATGGCACCGGTCCTTACCAAACATATGAATAAAGACGAGGCACACAAAAAAGCACTGGAACTGCTGGATAAAGTAGGACTGAAAGACAAAGCAGATGTATATCCAAGTACACTTTCAGGAGGACAGCAGCAGAGAGTTGCGATAGCAAGAGCACTTGCCATGGAACCAAAAGCACTGTTATTCGATGAGCCGACATCAGCACTGGATCCAGAACTGGTTGGAGATGTACTGGATGTAATGAAGTCTCTGGCAAAAGAAGGAATGACGATGATCGTTGTAACACACGAGATGGGATTTGCAAGAGATGTAGCAGACAGAGTCATCTTCATGGCAGACGGATATGTAGTAGAAGAAGGAAAGCCGGAACGCATCTTTACAGCACCAAAGGAGAAAAGAACACAGACCTTCCTGTCACGTATTCTTCCGGCAACCGCTTAGACAGACGTTTTCTATATTTTTCGATATACTATCTTTTTTAACGAGGGACAGGGAATACCTGTCCCCGTGCTGTTATTGGAAGTCTGGATTATAATTTCGTTGTTTCGATCTCTTTTACGAGCTGGAAGAATGCTTTCATCTCGCGGGTCAGGAGCTTATCTTTGTGATAGACGATCTGACGCCAGATATGCATATCAAAATCACTGACCGTAATAGGTGTAAGAATTCCCTGTGCAATCTGTTCCCGTACGGTGAACTGCGGAACGAAAGATAAAAATTCGTTTTTCAACAGCATTTGTATGATAAAATCCGTACTGCTGGATTCTACACGGGGATGGATTTCCAGACCATAGGCAGCGAGATACTGATCCAGGATAAAACGGTAGCTGGCATACCGCTCGGTTAAAATAAAAGGTTCTTTGATGATCTCACTCAACATCAAAGGACTTTTTTTGGTACATGGATGATCATTGCTTCCGATAAATATAATATTTTCCGGCTCTTCTAAGACCTTGACCCACTTCGGGTCATACATACGTTTATCCATAAAATAGACAAGATCGACACGTGATTTATTCATCATATCCAGAAGTGCTTCCGGAGAATCTGTGATGATGCTGATCTCAACCTGCGGGTGAAGCTTATGATATTCGGACAGAATATCGGGAAGGATCGAAGCGCAGATGGACTCGATCGTTCCGATCCGTAGTGTTCCTGTCAGATCCTGGGAACCGGAAAGAACGTCCTTTATTTCTTCGATTTCATTCGATATATGTAGGGCATACTGGTAGAATATCTTTCCCTGGTGCGTAAGGGAGATGTGTTTGCCGATGCGGTCGAAAAGCCTGGTCCCGAGTTCGGATTCCAGCTGCTTGATCTGAATACTGACGGCAGCCTGCGTATAGCCGAGAATATCGGCAGCTTTTGAAAAACTTTCCTGATTTGCAACATGTATAAATGTATTAATTCCACGAAAATCCATAAATTTCTCCATTCTGCGATGTAATTTAACCAAATCAAGCAGCGAAGCGTATTGCGAATATCCGCCTGACTTTACAAGTATAAAAGTTTTTTAAGCATTTCATAAAAAAGTTAAATTTTACAAATCGTTTATTTGATGATACAGTGTCTACATGAGAAAAACAAGTCAAAAACAAATTTTCCGGAAAATAGTTTTTATATAGATTTGAAGAAAGGAATACAAAAGAGAGATGGAAAAAACAAATCCAAAATATAATGCGTACGTACAGATCTTAAAAGAAGAATTACACCCTGCAATGGGATGTACTGAACCAATTGCGCTGGCTTATGCAGCAGCAGTAGCAAGAAGAGAACTGGGATGTATGCCGGACCGCGTTGTAATTGGGGCAAGCGGCAGCATTATTAAAAATGTAAAATCAGTCATCGTTCCGAATACCAATCATCTGAAAGGAATACCGGCAGCAGCATCTGCAGGTATCGTAGCAGGAGATCCGGATAAGGAACTGGAAGTAATCGCAGAAGCAACAGAAGAAGATGCAGCGAAGATCAAAGAATTCCTGGAGAATACACCGATCACAGTGGAGCATCTGGACCAGGGGATTACATTTGATATTGTGATTACGTTATATCACGGAGATGATTATGCAAAAGTAAGAATTGCAAATTATCACACGAACATCGTACTGATTGAGCATAATGGGGAAATTGTGAAAGAATCAGAGGTTAAAGGAGAAGAAGAGGAAGGTCTTACAGACAGAACCCTTTTAAATATGAAAGATATCTGGGATTTCATTAACACGGTAGATGTTGAAGATATCAAAGAAGTACTCGACAGACAGATGGAATACAACTATACGATCGCCAAAGAAGGAATCCGTGGCGATTATGGCGCAAACATCGGAAAAGTACTCCTTGATATGGATGAAGACAATGTAAAAACCAGAGCAAAAGCAATGGCAGCAGCCGGATCAGATGCCCGTATGAATGGATGTGAACTTCCGGTTGTAATAAACTCAGGAAGTGGTAACCAGGGAATTACGGTATCCGTACCAGTAATGGTATACGCAGAAGAGCTCAAAGTAGAAAAAGAAAAGCTCTACCGTGCACTGGCACTTTCGAATCTGACAGCGATTCATGAAAAGACACCGATCGGACGTCTGTCAGCATACTGCGGAGCTGTGAATGCAGGAGCAGGAGCGGGAGCAGGTATCGCTTATCTTTGCGGTGGTGGATATGAGGAAGTCATCCATACCGTTGTGAATGCACTGGCAATAGTATCAGGTATTGTCTGTGATGGTGCAAAAGCATCCTGTGCAGCCAAGATCGCATCTGCAGTAGATGCAGGTATCCTCGGATACAACATGTATGTACGTGGTCAGGAATTCTATGGTGGGGATGGAATCGTGACAAAAGGTGTAGAAGCAACATTGAAAAATGTTGGACGTCTTGGTAAAGAAGGAATGCGCGAGACGAACGAAGAGATCATCAAGATGATGATTGAAGAATAAGGGAAAATAAAACCCGGAAAATGAAATAAAAGTAAGAAAAAATTACATAAAAATTGAATGGAGTTTGAGAGGTATGAAGAAATTTTTTAGTAGTTTACCATTTAAGTTACTCATGGGAGTAGTGATCGGTATTGTCTTAGGACAGTTCCTTGGAAAACCAGTTATGGAAGTTATTGTAACACTGAAGTATATTGTGAACCAGATTATCTTATTCTGTGTACCGCTGATTATTATCGGATTTATTGCACCGTCTATTACACGGCTGGGTAATAATGCGTCAACCATGCTTGGAGTAGCAGTTGTAACTGCTTATGTATCTTCTGTAGGAGCTGCATTATTCTCTATGGCAGCAGGATATATGATGATTCCACATATGTCAATTACTTCCGAAGTTGAAGGATTAAAAGAGCTTCCGGAAGTTGTATTCCAGCTTGATATTCCGCAGATCATGTCAGTTATGAGTGCACTGGTATTCTCACTCATGATCGGACTTGCAGCAACATGGACAGAGGCGAATACAATTACAAAAGTTCTGGAAGAGTTCCAGCAGATTGTACTTTCTATCGTAACAAAAGTAATTATCCCGGTTCTTCCAGTATTCATTGCATTAACATTCTGCAGTTTATCTTATGAAGGAACCATTACAAAACAGCTTCCGGTATTCTTAAAAGTTATCGTGATCGTAATGGTCGGACATTATATCTGGCTTGCATTACTGTACGGAATTGGTGGTGCATATTCAGGAAAGAATCCGATGACAGTATTAAAGAATTACGGACCAGCTTACATCACAGCTGTAGGAACTATGTCTTCTGCAGCAACACTTGCAGTAGCACTTCGTTGTGCAAAGAAATCTGAGCCGACACTCAGAGATGATATGGTAGACTTTGGAGTACCACTTTTTGCAAATATTCACTTATGTGGATCTGTATTAACAGAAGTATTCTTCGTAATGACAGTATCAAAAGTCCTTTACGGAACAATTCCGACATTACCAAACATGATCCTGTTCTGTGTACTGTTAGGAGTATTCGCAATCGGAGCACCTGGAGTGCCAGGTGGAACTGTTATGGCTTCCTTAGGACTGATCACAGGAGTACTTGGATTCGATGAGACAGGAACAGCCCTGATGCTTACAATCTTCGCACTTCAGGACAGCTTCGGAACAGCATGTAACGTAACTGGTGACGGAGCCCTGACACTGATCCTGACAGGATTTGCAGAAAAACACGGAATCAAAAAACAGACACAGACAGTTGAATTATAAAGAAATAACGTATAAGAAAATAAGTTATAAAAGAACATCTTTTACACCCCCAATATCTTTCTAAGATATATGAAATCAAGGCAGTTACAGTTTCGGAACAGGAAGCTGTAGCTGCTTTATTTTTATACTCTACCAAAGCTTGCAAGAAAAACTGCCGGTGGAAAGTTTTCTGTATACCAAAGTTTGCAAGAAAAACTGCCGGTGGAAAGTTTTCTGTATACCAAAGTATGCAAGAAAAGCTGCCAGTGACAGGTTTTCTGTATAGCAAAGACGGTGCAGCTATGGAATATTAAGTGATTATTTAGTATAATGAAAGATAGAATTATTTTGAGGAGTTCTGGAATGCCAGAATATCTGAGGAAAGATAGAAGGTTAGTCGGATGAATTTAGTGGAAAAGAAGTCCTGCATGAGACGGTCTGTAACATCTATGAGATTAATAAAATGATGGATACAATCATCGAGGGAGCGTTAAAAGAAAAGAAACTGGAATTCGTAAGAAATGTATCCAGATTTGAGATAATATTGTGTCACAAAATAGCTGAAGAGAAGACAATATTAGAAGACATCAAAATGAAAGTTGAAGTTGCAACGGACAGGGAAGTTGCGTTAAAATGTATAAAGCGTGTACCGGTAGATTATTATGATTTGGTGCTGATGGATATTCAGATGCCGCGTATGAATGGATACCAGGCTACGGAAGTAATCAGAAATCTTTCGGATGAACGGGCTGATATCCCGATCGTGGCGATGACGGCCAATGCATTTGAAGAAGACCGGAAAGCTGCATTTGATGCAGGAATGAATGGTCATGTTGCAAAGCCGATAGAGATTGGAAAACTGATGAAAACACTTGCAGGCATCCTGCGATGAGGTTACCTTGAAAAAGGCAGTCAGCAAAAAGTCGGACCGCAGATGAAAGTGAATAAAAGGTTATAGCAGAACAAATGATAAGGGGATATACGATGAAGAAAAACATACATACATTTCTCAACGTTGTACTGGTCGTATTGATTATTTTGTGTATATTGATACCATCTGTATTTACTGCGGCGGAGATGGGCGTATTTACAGAAGACCCGGTGGTTACGACGAAAGTAAAAGTAACAGATAAAGATGCGCCGGTACTTAAGATTGCAACAGACTATGATTTTAGTCCGAATTCTTATTATAATACAAATGGCGACCTATCTGGACTCTACATAGAGATTATGATAGAGGCAGCAAACCGGATTGGCATGCGCCCGGATTTTAAGACAGGAGAATGGCAGGAATGCCGGCAGATGTTAGAAGACGGGACCGTCGACGTATTACTGGGTCTGGAAATATTTTCCAATATGCAGGATACACTGCAGACGATACCAATCTGTTCGGATGACTTACGTGTTTATGGAAAAGAGAAGGTAGACAGTGTAGCGTCGTTAGCAGGGAAAAAGGTCGCACTTATGGCAAAGTCGGTTATAAAGTCAACCTATGACCTGCAGTGTGACTACGTGGAATATAATACGAATACAGAGATCCTTCAGGCAGTGGAAAATGGCGATGTGGATTATGGAATCTGCCATGCAGCAGTTGCATCGAAAATCATCGAAGAGAATGGTCTGAATCTGCAGGAAGGTCTTGTGATCGCAAAGAGCTATCCTGCACTTGCGGTAGATAAAAATGCCACAGAACTGCAGGAAAAGTTAAATACTGCATTGCAGGAAATGTCAGAAGACGGTACGATTGGAAAACTTCAGGACAAATGGGTCACAAACTTTACAGAGAACAAGTCACTGTCCTATGTATTACAGCATAACGAGACCTATTATATGACATTTTTAATCTGTGCAATTCTAATGTTCAGTGTGTACATTATTCTGAGGGTACATGCAGGGCATCAGGAGAAGCATATCAATGAATTGCTGGAATATCAGGAGAAGATGAAAGAATCAAACGATGCGACCATACGTGCGAATATGGCAAAAAGAGAATTCCTGTCGCATATGTCGCATGATATCCGGACTCCGATCAACGGAATCATGGGTATGGTTGAGATTATCCGGAAGAATAAAGACAAGCCGGAAAAGACAGAAGAATGGCTGAAGAAGATAGATCAGGCATCGGGACATCTGTTATCACTGATCAACGACGTGGTGGATATGAGCAAGCTTGAAAATGGACAAGTGCAGCTTGAACATGTACCATTTGACTTAAATGACGAGATGGAGCAGATCAAGGCAATTGTGGAAGTTCAGGCGGAAGCAGCAGAGATCAGGTTCCAGATCCATATGAAGGATGTAGAACATACAAGACTGATCGGAAGTCCGATGCATTTCCGGAGAATTTTACTGAATCTGATCAGCAACAGCGTGAAGTACAATCATCCGGGTGGATCTGTGGATGTATATATCAAAGAAAAGAGCAGCGATAAAAAGCAGGTAGAATATCAGATCGTTATCCGTGATACAGGTATTGGAATGAGTGAAGAATTTATTGATGAATATCTGTATAAACCATTTACACAGGCAGATGACAATGCGCGGACCAGTTGCCGGGGAACCGGGCTTGGCATGGCAATCGTAAGTGAACTGTTAAAGAAAATGGAAGGAAATATCCAGGTCTACAGTGAAAAGGACAAAGGTACGACATTTTACATCGCACTCGGATTTGACATTAATCCGGAGAAGGAACCAGAGATTGTGCCAGAGGATGATCTGGATGAAAAGAAGGATGTGAAAGGGCTGCATGTGCTGATCGTAGAAGATAATGACCTGAATCTTGAGATCACGAATTTTATGCTGGAGAGTGCCGGGGTAATCACGGCGCAGGCAAAAGATGGAAAAGAGGCAGTGGAAGCATTTGCTGCATCAGAAGAAGGCGAATATGATGCAATCCTTATGGACATCATGATGCCGGTTATGGATGGACTGGAAGCGACGCGTAAGATCAGAGCGATGACAAGAGAAGATGCAAAGACAATTCCAATCATAGCAATGACAGCCAACGCATTTGCAGAAGATAAGGTAAAGACAAAAGAAGCCGGAATGAACCATCATCTTACCAAACCGGTGGATCTTGAGATCCTTGAGAAAACGCTTGGAATGTACTGCGAAGGACATAAAAGAGTTGAATCTGAGAATGCAGAGAAAACAGAGGAAAAGTCCACTGGAACAGAAGAAAAGAAAGATACAGCAGAAGAGAAAACTGTAGAAAAAGCAGAGACAGAAGAGCAGGATCATACAGATGAGAAGGAGAATGCGCAAGACAAGGAAGATACGCAGGATAAGACAATCGGGGAAGAAGAAAGAACAGAAGAGTAAAAGTTAAAAATATGAGGGATGACAATGGGAGAAAAACAATACGAAGAGCTCTCAGAACGGCTTGATCGTAAGGAGACTGTCCGGGGAATGGCACTTACGATTGCAGGTGGATTCTTCTGGGGGCTCGCAGGAGTATTTGGAAAATATTCATTCGAATACAAAGGGGTAACGGCACCGTGGCTGGTAAATGTAAGACTGATCATTGCCGGAATCATATTGCTTACAAGAGCATATATGATACAGAAGGAAGGAATCTTACGTATCTGGAAGAATAAAAGACATGTACTGCGGATGCTGGTCTATGGAGTGATCGGTATCGCAGGTTGTCAGATGACATATTATATGGCAGTTGAAGATTCCAATGCTGGGATAGCAACGGTATTACAGTACACGGCACCGGTTATGATCATGGTGCTTCTGGCGGTTAAAAACTGGAAGCTTCCGGGAAGAAATGAGATTATTGCACTGGTGCTTGCATTTGGAGGTACAGTTCTTCTGGCGACCCATGGTAATCTTACACAGCTGAGTGTGTCAAAGACAACGCTTGTGCTTGGCCTTGCATCCGCTGTTGCAACTGTATTTTACAACCTGGTTCCGGGGAATCTTATGGATATTTACGGGACATACGTGATGGTTGGATGGGGTATGCTGATCAGTGGAATCGGACTGACACCGATCGTAAAGCCATGGACAATGAATGCAGCAATCACATGGGACTGGCAATGTATTGCCTGTGTTGCAGTTGTCATCGTATTGGGAACGGTGATGTCGTTCAGCTGTTATATGGAGGGTGTCCGGCTGATCGGAGGCTCAAAAGCCAGCCTGCTTGCATCGGTAGAACCGTTGACCGCAACGGCCCTGTCTGTAATATTCATGCATGTGGCATTTTCCGCAATGGATCTGGCAGGATTTGTCGGAATCATTGCAGCGGTTATTATATTGTCACTGCCAAAAAAGAAAAAAGCATAATAAAAGAAAAATCTTAGTTGAAAAGATTAGATAGAAGGAATCGTTCAGATGGATATCTGGACGATTCTTTTTTTGAACTTTAGTACGATGAATAAAAATGTTTTTAATTTAACAAGTGCTGTACGCGGGAAAATGTATAAAAATTAAAAAATATGAATAAAATGGAGAAATGCAGTAAAATATGTGAAAAATATTCATCAATAAATGCCGCTATTTATTGATTTTTACAAATAATTGTGATATTATTAACAAATGAGAGCAAAAGAAAAGGAATACGGAGGGTATGGTATGTTAAACAGTTTAAACAACGTGGTAAATTTCCTGAATGGTTACATCTGGGGCGTTGGTATGTTAGTTTTGATTGTAGGAAGTGGATTATATTTTACAATCAGACTGCATGGTTTCCAGTTTGTACATTTTAAGGATATGTGGAGCAGAATTATTGATAAACAGGATTCTGATTCAGGAATCTCGGCATTCGGTTCGTTCTGTACGACCATGGCGATGCGTGTCGGTACCGGTAATGTAGCTGGTGTGGCAGTGGCAATCTACATGGGAGGACCTGGAGCATTATTCTGGATGATCCTTGCAGGTATGACAAATTCGGCAGTGTGTTTCGCAGAGTGTACACTGTCAGTTCTTTATAAGACACGGATCGACGGACAGTACCGTGGTGGCGGGGCTTACTGTGCAGAGAGAGGACTTGGATGGAAAAAATACGGTGCATTCATGGCGCTGATACTTATGATCGGAACTTCTGTATTTATGCCGGCAGCGGCTACATACACAATCTGTGATGGATTCCACAATGCAATTAAGATTCCAATGTGGGTAAGTGCACTGATCATCGCAATCATCCTTGCAATTGTTGTTATCGGTGGTGTAAAACGTATCAGTGCGATCGCATCAATGATTGTACCATTCATGGTAACGGTATATCTGATCGCAGCAGTTGTAATTATTGTGATGAACATTACAGCAGTACCAGGACTAATCAAAACAGTTGTAACAGCAGCATTTGGCAAGAATGCAATCTTCGGTGGAACAATCGGTGTGATCATCCAGCAGGGTGTTAAGAGAGGAACCTTCTCAAGTGCTTCTGGTATGGGTGAAGCTTCTCCTACAGCAGCTGCAGCAGAGACCAGTCATCCGGTAAAACAGGGGATGGCCAATGCAGCAGGTGTATGGCTTGATACGGTTATCATCTGTACAGCATCCGGACTTATGATCTTGTTAACAGACTGTTTCCATACAGCAAGCGGATATGTAGGAAGTGGTTCTGCAGAGCTTCCGGCACTTGCGGCAGCAGGAACGAACGGAGTTATCTTCGTACAGTTAGCATGTAAAACAGTTATGGGAAGAATTGCCCCGACATTCATCGCAATTATGCTGGCATTGTTCTCATTTACCTGTCTGATCAGTTATTACTATGAAGCAGAGACTGCAGCAATGTATTTGTTCCAGGGCGAATCAAAAGCAAAGATCCGTAAAGTAGTTACATGGATCATGAGAATTGCAATGCCGGTTCTGATCTTCATCTGGGGTAACCTGGAATCTGATATTGCATGGAACCTATCAGACCTGGCACTTGGAAGCTGTACATGGGTTAATATGCTGGTAGTACTTCTGTTATCACCAAAGGTAATTGCACTTTATAAAGACTATGAAGAGCAGATGAAAGCCAAGAAAGATCCATATTACAATCCTGATAAGTTGTCATGGGATGGTGTAGATACAGAGATGTGGAAAGATATCAATAAGAAATATATTGAAAATGAAAAATAAAAATCTGATTGTATTTTTGATACCTGAAAAACCAGAGCGTGTACTCAAAACGGAATCAATGATATAAAAGAAGATAAAAGATAAAGAAACCGTTCGGACATCGTGTTTATGAACATATGTCCGGGCGGTTTCTTTGTCTTAATATACAAGGTTCTGTAGATGAATCAAATATTAGAATTACACATCATAATCCGTAGAGCATACACTAATCCCCATACCATAACCTTTAGGTCCGATATGGCAGCCTACGCTGAATGAAAGTGGATCATAATATACATAAGAATCCGGGAATGCTTCTACAAGCATCTGTTTCCATTCTTCAGCCTCTTCTTCGGTAAGATTAGATCCTGCAGCTCCGATAAGAAGATGTTTGTCATCTGCATCTTTAAAGCGTGTTTCACGGTCATTCTTTAATGCCTCTACCATTTTCTGTTTGCATTTTTTCATACCACGTGTCTTGGCAAATGCATCCAGTTTGCCGCCCTGGATTGTCAGGATCGGTTTGATGTTCAGAACACTTCCCAGCGTAGCACCGGCAGCGGTTACACGCCCCCCTTTTTTCAGGAATTCCAGTGTATCTACAGCGATGTAGATGCTGGAATTGTATGCCTCAGCTTCCAGGACTTCTTTGATCTCTTTTGCAGATTTTCCGGCATCAGCCAGCTTTTTGGCATGCATGACAGATTCTCTTTGCGTAACGGAGATTCTGTGATTGTCTGCAATCTGTACCTTCCCATCATAGTCATCAGAAAGGCTGATAGCTGTAGCACAGGATGCGCTCAGTCCGCTTGACATCGGGATATGAATAATCTCATCGTAACCCTGCTCAAGAATATCATCCCAAAGATCCATAAGATCTCCAGGCGATGGCTGGGAAGTAGATACATTTCTGCCTCCTGTCAGACTGCTGTAAAAAGAGTCTTCCGTAAGGTCGATTCCTTCATAGTGTGTCTCATCATCAATAATGACTGGCATAGGGATTAGAAAAATACCCATGGCGTCGGCTTCTGCTTTCATAATTCCGCTGTTGGTATCTGTCATAACAGCTGTTTTCATAGGTGAAAACCTCCTTTTGTACTCTTACTATCTATCGGTTATATAAAGAATAAATAATCTTATTCAGTTCGTGTCTGTCCCCAGAAGAACAGAGCAACAGTACCTGGGCCTGTATGGCTTCCAATGGTTGTTCCGACATTGTTAATCTCGACTTTTCCATCCAAATTAGGAAAACGGGATTCAACCAGATCGGCTACAGCTTTTGCATCTTCATAGCAGGCAGAATGGGAGATATAACATTTTCCCGAATATTCTGTCTGACCTTCGGCGTATTTTGCCATCTGATCTACAATGGTGCGAATGACTTTTCTTTTTGTCCGTATCTTATATCTTGGAATCAATCTTCCCTGATTGTCCATATTAAGAAGCGGGCAGATATTTAAGATACCTCCGATAGCACCAGCAGTTTTGGAGATCCTGCCGCCTTTGACATAAAAAGTCAGATCTGTAGAAAAGAACCAGTGATGTACGTTTAGCCGGTGTGCTTCTGCGAAGCGGAAAACTTCATCCAAAGATTTCCCTTCGTCACGAAGATCTGCCAGTTTATCCATCAAAAGTCCATATCCAGAAGAAGCTCCCAGTGAATCCACAATGAGGATCCTGCGGTCAGGATAACGTTCTTCAAGGCTTTCTTTTGCAATCATTGCAGAGTTCACCACTCCGGATATTCCGGAAGAAAGGGTAGCATGCAAAATGTCTTTTCCTTCTTTCAAAAAGGGCTCAAAATAGTGTTCAAATTCGTCTGCATTGACCTGCGAAGTCTTTGTATCTGCCCCGTTTGCCATTGCATTATAAAATTTATCGAAGGGAATTGATTTACCAAGATCGTCTGCATATTCTTTTCCGTTCAGTTCAAAATGAAAACAGATATAAGATATGTCACGTGCCTTAAAATGTTCTTCGGTAAGATCTGCAGTAGAGCAGCAACTAATGATGTAATCCCTCATAATGTCGCTTCCTTCCTTTAAAATCTGGAATGCCTGAAATATTCCAAGCGTTGAAAATTGTACCATTTTCCGGCGGTAAATTCAACATATATAGGATAAAGAAGCACAAAAAGGTAAATTTATTGCAATACCGGAATGCAGACTTTGTGGATTGATGGTACAATATGTATATTTGAATTAATTATAGAATACGGGATGAAAAATATGGATCATATCATACTACCAAATAACGTCAAAACACAAAGGAAGACAGAATGTCTAGCAGATTTTCATAATAATTCCAATAGATTGAGTGACTGCACACTTTGCCCCCGGGAATGTCATGTGAACCGTCTGAAGGGCCAGCGTGGGCGCTGCCATGAGACGGCTGAAATCGTAGTCGCAAGAGCGGCGCTTCATATGTGGGAGGAACCGTGCGTATCGGGAAGTGCAGGATCCGGAGCGGTATTTTTTTCCGGGTGTTGTATGGGATGCATCTTCTGCCAGAATCACAATATTGCAGAAGCAAAAGCCGGAAAAGTGATCACAAAGGACCGGCTTGCAGAGATATTTCTGGAGCTGCAAAGTCAGGGGGCGGCCAACATTAACCTGGTAACTCCAACTCACTATGTACCGCAGATTATAACCGCTTTGGAGCTTGCAAAAGCAAAGGGTATGGATTTGCCTGTTGTATATAATACAAGCGGTTATGAGAAGGCTGAGACGCTTCAGATGCTAAAGGGTTACGTTGATGTATATCTTCCGGATTTTAAATATATGGAAGCAGAACTTGCAAAGGCATATTCCGGTGCAGAAGATTATCCGGCATATGCAAAGGCTGCCATAAAAGAGATGGTAGATCAGACCGGTCCGGTGCAGATAGATGAAGAGAGTGGAATGATAAAAAAGGGTGTCATTGTAAGGCATCTGGTCCTGCCGGGGCATGTGAAGAACTCAAAAGCAGTTATCCGGTACCTGTACGAAACATATGGAGATAATATTCTGATCAGCATTATGAATCAATATACACCAATGCCACAAGTCTCAGAAGACCCATTACTAAGTCGGAAAGTTACAAAACGGGAATATGAAAAAGTGGTGGATTATGCATTAGATCTTGGGATGGAGTATGGATTCATTCAGGAGGGAGAAGCGGCAAAAGAAAGTTTTATTCCGGAATTTGATCTTGAAGGGGTGTAAAAATTGAAATAGAAAAAGAGGACTGACAGGTTGAAATCCGTCCTCTTTTTTATATCATAGTATGCAAGAGAAGCTGCCGGTGGCAGGTTCTATGTATTTACCGCATAAATTCATTAATGACATGTAATACCCCGTCTTCATCATTAGACTTGGTAATATAATCCGCTTTTTCTCGAACAGCAGGCTGGGCATTTGCCATTGCAACGCCAAGTCCGGCAGTTTCGATCATGGTAAGGTCGTTATAACCGTCACCACAGCAGATCATCTGATCAGCAGTAAGTCCTATGCTTGTGAGAAGCTTTAACAGGGAGTGCGCTTTGTCAATTCCTGCAGGCATGATCTCTACAAAGAACGGATCCGAACAGTAGATATAAAGATAAGAATGAAAATGCTCGATCAGTTCTTTTCGAAGTTTATCCAGAATTTCAGGATCACCGGTTACAAGGAATTTATTCGGGTCATCCGGGATGACGTCAAGAAAATTCCCGCTTGCATCGACAACCGGCATCGAATTGATACGGGATTCAAGCTGTGTGTACTGGTTTGCTTTGATTCCGGATAAGATGTGTTCTGGGGTATAAGTCAGGATATCTACACCATATTCTGCATATTTTTTTACGATATCGTAGACTTCTTTGGCACAGTCGGCTGGAAGAATCTTATTGTAAATCGCTTTTCCGGTGCGGCAGTCTGTGATACGTCCGCCGTTAAAGGAAAGGATGTAACTTCCATAATCTTCCAGATGCAGCTGCTTTGCCAGAGGGACAATTCCTTTTGTGGGACGTCCGCTGGCAAGGACAACTTTTTTTCCAGCCTCCTGGATCTCTATGAGAGCATCCAGAGTTGGCTTTGTGATTTCTTTTTTGGAGTTAGTAAGAGTTCCGTCCAGGTCAAGGGCGAGAATCTGATATTGCATAAATACGTTCTCCTTAAATTCTATAATTCTTCCAGAGCGTGTACGATCTGTGGGAAATTCATTCCGTGAGAAGCTTTGACAAGTACATTGTCGCCATCTTTTAAGATACCGCGCATGACTTCGATAAAGCTTTCGTTATCTGCGAACCACAGTGCTTCGGTGTGCTCACCTTTGGAAGCTTCCGCTACAAGTGGACGTGTCAGGTCGCCGATTCCGCATACCAGATCTACATTCTGTTCAGCTGCATAAGTACCAACTTCAGCGTGAAGGTCCAGGGCAGTGTCGCCAAGTTCTCCCATATTTCCAAGAATAGCAACTTTTCGTCCGATGGCCATGTTCAGGACATCGATGGAAGCTTTCATAGAGATTGGGTTGGCATTGTAACAGTCATCTAAGATGATCATATGATCGGTAGTGATGATGTGGTTGCGGCCTGGGATAGAAGGCAGGGATTCGATACCTGCTTTGATTTCTTTGGCGGTCAGTCCGAGTGTGTATCCGACAGCAGCTCCGGCAACTGCATTACTTACCATATGGATTCCAGGTACAGGAACCAGGCAGTCAAATGAGGTTCCGTCTTTTAACGTGATCGTGCAGGATGTACCGCGAAGCCCCTGTGGCTCAATGTTGTCTGCACGGAATTCACAGTTATCTCCCATTCCGAAGAAGACCGGAGTGACGCCTTTGACCGGACTCATCTTGGAAAGCAGGTCATCATCACCATTTAAGATGATAGATCCGCCATTTTTCATATCCTGGATCATCTGGGATTTTTCCTGAAGAATGCCTTCTCTTGTCTTGAAGAATTCCAGATGGGCGATACCAATATTTGTGATCACACAGATGTCAGGGCTTGATACAGAAGAAAGTCTTCGCATTTCACCGAAGTGGTTAACACCCATTTCGAGAACTGCAACTTCTGTATCTTCCGGCATATCGAAGATGGTGATCGGAAGTCCCCATTCGTTATTAAAGTTACCAAGTGTTTTGTGTACGTGGTATTTCTGGGCCAGTACAGAAGCAATCATCTCTTTTGTACTGGTTTTTCCAACACTTCCTGTGATTCCAACGACTTTCATGTCGAAGGAGTCACGGTAAAGTTTGGCGATATCAAGAAGTGCCTGTCCGGTAGATTCTACCAGGATATAAGGGAAATCTGTCTCTCCAAGGTCTTCATGTGATACCACACACATGGCACCTGCCTTGATGGTATCAGGGATGAATTTGTGCGCATTGACACGTTCTCCGTCAATAGCAACGAACAGGAAGCCGGGCTGTACTTTACGGCTGTCGATCACGACGCCGGATACTTCCTGATCCAGGATACTTTCATCTCCGTGAAAGGTACCTCTGCAGGCCTCTGTAATATTTCCAATTGTAAGGTTTTTCATGGATTATATCCTCCTTAATAGCGGGCTTTCATAGACTCATCGATGATAGCCTGGCAAAGTTCTGCGTATTCATATCCGGCAGCTTTTGCAGCTTTTGGAAGAAGGCTTGCAGCTGTCATTCCAGGAAGGGCATTCATCTCCAGACAGTAGAATTCACCATCTGCATCAGATACGATGAAGTCGGCGCGGGAATATACATCCATGCGGAGTGCTTCAAAAGCACGTTCACCGGCACGCTGGATTAATCCTTGCGTCTCTTCATCCAGAGATACAGGAGGGCAGATCTCAGAAGCACCGCCTGCCTGATATTTGTTGGCGTAGTCAAAAAGTCCGTCCTTTGGAACGATCTCTACCAGTGGAAGAGCTTTTCCTGCAAGGATACCGCAGGCAAACTCACGGCCCTTGATAAATGGTTCGATCACAACCTCATCTGTGTTGTCTACGTCAAAGGATTTGTGGATTGCATCGTAATATTCTTCTTCTGTGTGGCAGATGTAGACTCCGATACTTGATCCGTTCGAGCATGGCTTAACAACCAGTGGAAGATAGTATCCCAGTTCGTCAAGACGGGTATTTTTTGTCTTTTCTGTCAGAGAAGTTCCTCTAGGTGTTGGGACACCGCTTGTCTTAAAAATCTGTTTTGTGACCAGTTTGTTCATGGATAAAGTACATCCAAGAGAGTTTGGTCCGGTATATTTGATTCCGAGGTTGTCGAAGGTAGCCTGAAGCTTTCCATTTTCTCCGATGGAACCATGTAAAGCCATGAATGTAATGTCAGCCATCTGGCAAAGTTCGATGACATTTGGTCCGATCTCGGAAGCAGACTGGTCCGGACGGGATTTTCTAAGTGCGTCAAGATCTGGTACAGAAGTAGAGATTCCCTTGGAAATCTCAAGACCTGCGTCTGGAAGGTCGAATACTTCTTCTAATTTATCTGAATCGTATGGCAGACCGAAAAATACATCCAGAAGATAAGCCTGATGACCCATCTCACGGAGTGTCTTACAGATTCCGGCACCTGAAAGTAATGATACGTCTCTTTCCGGACTGAGTCCGCCTGCTAATACTATAATTTTCATGATCAATTGTCCTCCTTTAATCTGTCATATGCATCTGATCAAGTAATGATTTCTTAACATCGTAGAGTTTCTGGGACAGGTCTACGTATACCTGATGTGGATAGAAAAGACGTTTTGTCTCATCCCACAATGTATCTTTTTCCTGACGGCAATAAGCTGCAATCTCTTTTAAGGAAGGTGATTTGTAAATGCATTCACCATTTTTGAAAACTGGTAAGAGAATTTCGCGTACTGTATAGGTTCCGCCCGGAAGTTTTGTCTTTTTCCATGTTTCAAGTGGGTCAAAGAGAAGCAGATCTTCTTCCGGATCAATCACTTCATCTACGAAGCAGATTACATCTGCTTTGACTTTACCGCTTCCTTTTTCGTAGATACGGTAGATGGTCTTGTTACCTGGATTGGTAATCTTTTCTGTATTTTCAGAAATCTTAATCTTTGGTACGAATTCACCTTCTTCATTCTGGATGGCAGCAAGCTTGTACACGCCTCCGAAAGAAGGGCAGTCCTTGGAAGTGATCAGGTTCGTTCCGACACCCCAGGAATCGATAGCTGCACCCTGAATCTTAAGATCATGGAGAAGAATCTCATCCAGATCGTTGGAAGCGCAGATCGTAGCCTCTGAGAAACCGGCTTCATCTAACATCTTTCTGGCTTCTTTGGAAAGATAAGCAAGGTCACCACTGTCCAGACGGATTCCGTATTTGATGAGTGGTTTTCCGGCTTCTTTGAATTCTTTGAATACACGGATCGCATTTGGCACACCGGATTTTAATGTGTCGTAAGTATCGACCAGAAGTGTGCAGTTATCCGGGTACATTTCCGCATAAGTTTTAAATGCGGTATATTCATCCGGGAAGCTCATGATCCAGCTGTGTGCGTGGGTTCCCATAACCGGAACGTCGAACATCTGACCGGCCAGTACGTTAGAAGTACCGACACATCCACCGATCATGGCAGCTCTGGCACCGTATAATCCGGCATCCGGACCCTGGGCACGGCGAAGACCGAATTCCATGATGCCGTCACCATTTGCTGCGAATACGATACGTGAAGTTTTTGTTGCGATCAGAGACTGATGGTTGATAATATTAAGGATCGCAGTCTCTACAAGCTGTGCTTCCATGATAGGAGCAACAACCTTAAGGAGAGGTTCCTTTGGAAATACAACGGTTCCTTCCGGAATCGCATAGATGTCACCACTGAAATGAAATCCACTCAGGTAGTGAAGAAAATCTTCTTTGAAGATTCCAAGGCCTCTCAGATAATCTACATCTTCATAAGTAAAGTGTAGATTCTTTATATAATCGATTACCTGGTCAAGACCTGCACATACTGAATATCCATTGTTACAAGGGTTCTGACGGAAAAATACGTCAAAAATGACTTTTTCATTCTGACCCTTTTCATAATATCCCTGCATCATCGTGAGCTCGTACAAATCTGTCAGCAAGGTAAGATTTCGTTTGTTCATTTTCAAACTCCTTTTTTACTGCTGGTGTGCAGTGTTTTTCTATTTTAGTTATACCGTTCTATTATAGCACTTCCTGCTATAAAAGTAAAAGAAAAAACCAGGCACACTATACAAGTGCCTGGTTTTTATGAATAGTTTCACTGATGATATTACTGCAATATTCCCCGATATGTTTTTTCTGCTCTTTATCCAGTTCTTTTGGATAAATTGGTTTGCCATATTCGAGAATGACGTGTGTCTTTTTGATAAATGGCATATGCCCTTCCAGAATGTCGCAGGTATTATTAAGGCTCATCGGTACAATTGGACAACCGGTCTTTTCTGCAATCTTAAAGGAACCATTGTGGAATGGAAGAAGGGATAATTCTTCGCCGTTGTTTCGTGTTCCTTCCGGGAAGATGCAGATGGATACACCATGTTTGACATAGTCGATTGCCTGCAGGATGGTCTTTAATCCTTCTTTTGGATTCTCTCTGTCAAGGAAGAGACAGTAGAGACGTTTCATCCAGGTACGCAGAAGAGGAATGGAAAGCATCTCTTTTTTTGCGATATAACCAGTCAGGTTCTTACATCTTGCATAAGTGATCACAATGTCAAAGTAACTTCTGTGGTTCCCGATAAAAAGAACCGGTTCGTCTGGAACATTTTCTTCCCCAATAACAGTAAGCTCGATACCGGCGAGTGCGATGATCACCTTAAAAGCCCACTGGACCAGACGGAGACTGGAATAGTCCATAGATTTTTTACTGACTTTTCCGATCAGCCATTCAATTCCAAGAACCGGAATACCGATGATCAGGAACAGAACGAGGAATAAAACTACAAAGATAAGTCTTATCATATTTTGAGTTCTCCTTTGAAATTAAAAAATAAATGTTATCTAATATCATAGCATAAATTCTGCATTTTTTACAGATATAGTGTGTAAGATAGTGGTGAGAGTTAATGTGCGCAGGCAGGAATGCGGAGCAGTAACAGAATATAGGAATCATAGAAGGCGAAAATGTGGGAAAAGTCAGAAAAAAAGATGCGCAGCGAATGAAAATATTTGCAATATCCATAGTTACAATGCTGCTCTCAGCCTGTGGGATTGCAACAATCAAAGAACAGAAAATACGGGACGTTCCATACAGTATCGTAAGAAAAGATGAAGTGCCGGAAGAACTAAAACAGGAAATAGAGACATCAAAAAAGACAGAGATGTGGTTAAGCTATGCAGAACGTGAGAAAGGACAGGGAGACCTGTATATCGTCCGGGGATATGGGAGGCAGGAAACACCGGGATACAGTATCCAAGTGGACAGTTTCTATGAGACAGAAAATACACTGGTGATGAGAACGACACTTCTTGGACCGGAAAAAGGAAAGCATAAAAAACAAACATATCCATATATTGTGATAAAGACAGCATATACCGGAAAACAGATTATATATGAGTAAAAAACAGCGGATAACAGATCAAAAAATAAAGACCGGGAGGGGTAAAGATATATGGAGTATTTAAAAAGAGAAATCCGCACATTTGAAAAAAAGCATATTGTCAGCAGCCAGTTCTACGTTGACGATGATTACAACGTGCCGGATGCAAAGCGGGATGTAGGACAGGTGATCTTAAGTTCCGGGGAACTGCAGATTGAAGAGACAAAACAGGTAGAAAGCTACCTGAAAGTATCGGGAAAGCTTGCATTTAAGATTTTGTATGTATCAGACGAGACCGTCCCGCAGCTGGCGGGGCTGGAAGGAAGGATCCCGTTTGAAGAGATGATCTATCTGGAGCAGCCGCCGGAAGGAAATCTGGTATTGCAGGCAGCACAGACGGATCTTACAGTCACTGTTATTCATTCCAGAAAGCTGAATCTGAAGACACTTGCAGAGATCAGCCTGGATATCGAAAGATGTGTGCAGCAGGATATTACGACGGATATAGAAGGTGAAGAACCGGTGTTTAAAAAGGCAAAAGAAGAAGAGGTCCTGAAAGTATTCGCAACTGGAAAAGATACATACCGGATTAAAGAAGAAGTAAGCCTTGGCGGTACGAGAGAGAATATAGGGACTCTTTTGTATACAGACATAACAGGCGGAAAAGCAGACACACAGCTTATGTCAGATGAGCTTCTGATACAAGGGGAACTCAGTGTATTCTGTCTGTATGAGACGACAGAAGGAAAGACCGACTGGATCAGCAGGGGCGTTCCGTATGAAGGACGGATTGAGTGCGCCGGTGCGCAGGAGGAAATGTATCATCAGGCATATCTGAATCTCACAGATGAGAATATCGAAGTACGGATGGATGAAAATGGAGAGATGCGGATTCTGGGAATAGAAGCGACACTGGAGGTACGTCTGGTTGTCTACGAAGAAGAGAAACTACAGATTCTCGAAGATATGTATATGCTGGACCATGTCTGCAAACCGGTAAAAGAAGAAAAAAGACTTTACCGGTTAAAATTACAGAATCATTCCAAATGCAGAATTACAGAAGAACTGCATCTTCCGGAATTAAAGGAAAATATCCTGCAGGTCTGTCACTGTAAAGGCAGGATAGAGATAGAGAACACCGGCGTGGAAGAAGAAGGCATGCGTATAGACGGTATGCTGCATCTTGGATTCTTGTATGTAAGGGAGGATGACCAGGTTCCATTCGGTGTGTGGACCGGTATGGTTCCGTTTTCTTATCTTCTGGAGCATGGCGGCGGAGAGCTTAAGAAAGAAGAACTTGATCAGACACTGGAACAGGTATCGGTAGGGCTTCTTGGAAACGGCGAGATAGAAGTAAAAGCCGTCCTTGCATTTAACAGCTTTCAAAAAGAGATCATAAAAGTGGAAAATACAGAATCTGCACAGTTCGAGCCGGTAGATATGGAAGAGCTGGAAAAGAGACCCGGGATCGTCGGATATATCGTGCGGGAAGGGGACACTTTGTGGAATCTGGCAAAAAAATATAATACAACGGTGGAGCACATAAAAGAAGTGAATCAGATGGAAAAAGAAGCGGTAAATAAAGGCGATAAGATATTGATTTTTAAGGAAAATTTGAGTATACTATAAGCACATTGTATACAAAGAATTAAGGAGAATGTAAGATGGATAAAATGGAGTTGAAGGCACTTGGAAAGATAAATCTGGGTCTGGATGTTCTTGGGAGGAGAGAGAACGGATATCATGATGTGCGAATGGTCATGCAGACCGTATATCTCTATGACCAGATCAGGATAGAAAAGACAAAAAAGCCGGGTATAGAGTTGTCGACGAATCTTTTTTATCTGCCGGTGAATGAGAACAATCTTGCATATCAGGCAGCGGACCTTCTGATGAAAGAATTTCATGTGAAAGAAGGGGTGAAGATTACGTTAGATAAACACATACCGGTAGCAGCGGGAATGGCAGGAGGCAGTTCGAATGCTGCAGCTGTATTATTTGGAATAAACCGGATGTTCTCACTTGGTCTGTCGCAGGAAGAACTGATGAAACGTGGTGTGACACTGGGAGCGGATGTACCGTATTGTATCATGCGTGGAACGGTTCTGGCAGAAGGAATCGGAGAGATTCTTACCCCGCTTCCGACCTGTCCGAAGTGCCATGTCCTGATCGCAAAACCACCGATCAGCGTATCCACAAAACTGGTATACGAGAAACTGGATTCTCACGAGATAGAGAACCATCCGGATATCGATGGAATTCTGGAAGGACTGAAGGAACAGGATCTGAAAAAAGTAGCATCCAGTATGGGAAATGTACTGGAAAAAGTTACAATTGAAGAATATCCGGTGATCGAGAAAATCAAAGATGTCATGAAAGAACAGGGGGCTTTGAATGCGATGATGAGCGGAAGCGGCCCGACCGTATTCGGACTGTATGACAGCAAAGAAAAAGCAAGAAAAGCAGCAGCAAAGATAAGAGAAAAACGATTAGCAAAGCAGGTGTATGTAACCGGCATACACAATGCAAGGAGGAAATAAGCATGGAACCAAATTTCAAAGTGAATATGAATGAATATCTGCCGCTTAGAGATGTAGTGTTCAATACTTTAAGACAGGCAATTTTACGAGGAGAATTAAAACCAGGTGAGAGACTGATGGAGATCCAGCTTGCGAACAAACTGGGAGTAAGCCGTACTCCGATCCGTGAAGCCATCCGTAAGCTTGAGCTGGAAGGGCTGGTACTTATGATCCCGAGAAAAGGAGCAGAGGTAGCAGAGATTACAGAAAAGAATATGCGCGACGTTCTGGAAGTCAGAAAAGCACTGGAAGAACTTGCAGTACAGCTTGCATGTGAGAAGATCACAGAAGAAGAGATCGAAGAGATGAAAAAGGCAGCGGAAGATTTTAAGAAGATCTTAAAGAGCAAGGACATTACCGAGATCGCAGAAGCAGATGTCCGCTTCCATGACATTATCTATATGGCGACAGATAACCAGAAACTGATCCAGCTGCTTAATAATCTCCGTGAGCAGATGTACCGCTACCGTGTAGAATATCTGAAACGTGAGGAAGCGCATCCACAGCTGATCGCAGAGCATGCGGCAATCATTGAGCATATCAGCAAAGGCGAGAAAAAAGCAGCAACAGATATCATGTGCAAGCATATTGATAACCAGGTAACAACCGTTATTGATGTAATCCGGACAAAACAGAGTTAATAAAAGCATATATGTATAAATATCCGGCTGAATGTTAAGACTTTCTATATCAAAGATACGATACAGGAAGGAGCCAGAAATATTGTATGAAATAAGCCGGAAAAACCAGAAAAAGATTTGCCTGATCGTGGCATGTCTGTTATCGTTAGTGCTGACCACTGTGATCATGGAGCGTCGTATGGAAGTTGTCCGTGCGCAGATGGATGATACACAGCAGGCACTGGCAAAAGAGGTGTTCCGTTTTCACGTGATCGCCGAAAGTGACAGTGAGAAGGATCAGAATATCAAATTAAAGGTCCGTGACAGTGTGCTGGATTACATGAAAGCAAAAGAAAGTCAGGATCAAAAAGGTGTAAAAGCAACAAAATTATGGGTGACAGCTCATAAGGATGAACTGGAACAGACTGCCAACCGTGTCCTGAAAAAAGAAGGTGTCTCCTACCGGGCAAAAGCAGAAGTGACCACCTGTTATTTCCCGGAAAAATGGTACGGGGATGTATGTTTCCCGGAAGGCAATTATGAGGCACTGCGCCTGATACTTGGAAAAGGCAACGGGCATAACTGGTGGTGTGTGCTTTATCCAAGTCTTTGCTTTACCAATGCAACCTGTGCAGTGGTGGACGATGAAGGAAAGAAAGAATTAAAAGAAGCACTGAGTGCGGAAGAATACGAAATGGTAACAGCCACTTCAAAGTTCAAGATAGAATGGTTCTTTTTCGGAAAAGAACATACAAAGGAGTCAGACATACAATGAGAGACAATCAATATACAGTAGATGGAAGAATCAGATTCAGTGAAGTGGATCACACCAGAAGAATCACGCTTCCGGGAATTGTAAACTATTTTCAGGACTGCAGCACCTTCCAGTCGGAAGATCTGGGGCTTGGAATTGAACACTGTGGGGAGAAAAAAAGAGCATGGATACTGTCCTCCTGGCAGGTTGTGACAGAACGCTATCCGGAGATTGGAGAGAAGATAAAGACCAGTACATGGGCAACGGATTTTAACGGATTATTCGGTGAACGTAACTTCTGTATGACGGATGAAAAAGGACAGGACGTTGCGTATGCGAATTCCCTGTGGGTCTATATGAATGTGGAAAAGGGACGTCCGGTAAGACCGGAAGAATCAGAGATTGCACCATATGGTGTCGGAGATCCGTATGAGATGGAGTATGAATCCAGAAAAATCACCCTCCCGGAAAAGACAGAAGCACTGGAAAGCTTCCCGGTACGCAGATACCATATAGATACCAACGAGCATGTCAACAACTGCCAGTATGTACAGATGGCACTTGAAGTACTGCCGAATGATAAAGACGTACATCAGATGCGTGTGGAGTATAAAAAGTCCGCAGTGTATGGAGATATCATTTACCCGGAAATTGCGGCAGAAGAAGACCGCACGGTGATAGAATTATGTGATGAAAATAAAAAGCCATATGCGGTGATAGAATTCAAATTTGCCGGGTAACAGGAAGACCGCTTGCATCCGCAGCATTTTCTTACAAGGTGAAATGATAAATGTTTCGCGGATGGGTGAACAGTAATGAAAAAAGGCTGTATAAACAGTACATATATAGAAGATAAGGAAACAGAGAGGAACAATATGGGATTAGCAGAATATTTAGGAAAGAAAAGAAGATTAATGATCGTAAAAGAAGTAGAATTCGGTGTCTATCTTGGAAATAAAGATGACAAGGTTCTGCTTCCGAAAAAACAGGTACCAAAAGACGTCGAGATCGGAGATCCGGTAGAAGTATTCTTATATAAAGATTCTTCAGACCGTCTGATCGCAACAACCCAGGAGCCCAAAATCACACTTGGGGAGCTTGCGGTACTGAAAGTAGCAGATACCGGAAGAATTGGTGCGTTCCTCGACTGGGGACTGGAAAAGGACCTTCTGCTTCCGTTCAAAGAGCAGACGGCAAAAGTAAAAAAAGGTGACGAAGTACTGGTTGCCCTGTATGTGGACAAGTCCGGAAGACTGTGTGCAACGATGAAAGTATATGATAAGCTCCGTACAGATTCACCATATAAAAAGGATGACCAGGTAGAAGGAATCATCTATGAGACAAGTGACAACTTCGGTGTATTCGTTGCCGTAGATAACTGCTACAGTGCACTGATTCCGAAAAGAGAAGCTTATGGCAAATTAAAAGTCGGTGACCGGGTGTCTGCAAGAGTGCTGAAAGTAAGAGAAGACGGAAAGATTGACTTAAGTGTCAGAGAGAAAGCATTTCTTCAGATGGATGCGGATGCGGCCATGATCATGAAGCGTATGGAAGAATATGGTGGAAAGCTTCCATTTACCGACAAAGCAGATCCGGAACTGATCAAGCAGGAATTCGGACTCAGTAAAAATGCATTCAAACGTGCAGTCGGAAGACTTTTAAAAGAAGGTCGTATAAAAATTTCTGAAAAGAATATTGAAATGCGAAAGAAATAGGTTATAATAGAGGCGTGAAGGCTAAAGGCAATCAGTAAAGGAGAATTGGGAAATGAAAGTACAGAATATTACAGATATCGAAGGATTTTTCAAAGTTGTTGATTCATGCGAAGGAAAAGTAGAACTCGTAACAGGTGAAGGAGACAGACTGAACTTAAAGTCAAAATTATCTCAGTATGTATCTATGGCTAACATCTTCTCTGGCGGAGAGATTCCAGAGTTAGAGATCGTTGCTCACGAGCCACAGGATATCGATAAACTTGTAAAATTCATGTTTAACGGATCTGTTTAAGAACAAGAAGTCAGAACAGACAGGAAGAATAAGTAACCAGAAAAACTGCAGATGGCGGTTTTATACGGATACCAGGGTGTTCCCCAAAAAGGGAGCACCTTTTTTGAACCGTTATGTATTTGAAGAAAATAAATAAAACGGGAGAAAAATATCCGGGGAACAGCTGGTTGTAAGATATAGAAAAAAGGAGGAACCAGATGAGCTTTGCACATCTCCATGTCCATACAGAATATAGTCTGTTGGATGGTTCAAATAAAATAAAAGAATGCGTAGCCAGGGTCAAAGAACTGGGGATGAATAGTGTGGCGATCACAGATCACGGTGTCATGTATGGTGTGATTGACTTTTACCGGGCAGCGAGGGCAGCAGGCATCAAGCCGATTCTCGGCTGTGAGGTATATGTAGCACCGGGATCAAGATTCGACAAAGAGGCGGTAGGAAGCGGAGATGACCGTTACTATCATCTGGTACTGCTGGCAGAAAATGACCAGGGCTATCACAATCTGATGAAGATCGTATCCAGAGGATTTACCGAAGGATATTATTATAAACCAAGGGTAGACCTGGAGGTTTTGGAAGAGTTCCACGAAGGGATCATTGCACTGAGTGCATGTCTGGCTGGTGAAGTACAGAAGAATATTCTGCGTGGCATGTACGAAGAAGGAAAAGCAGCGGCGCTGCGCTACCAGGACATTTTCGGAAAAGGGAATTTCTTCCTGGAGTTACAGGATCATGGCATGCAGGAACAGCAGATCGTGAATCAGTCATTGCTTCGTATGGCGCAGGAGACCGGGATTGAGCTGGTTGCGACGAACGACGTACATTATACGTATGCAGATGACGTGAAACCGCATGACATCCTGTTATGTATCCAGACAGGGAAGAAACTGGCTGATGAAGACCGTATGCGCTATGAGGGCGGCCAGTATTATATCAAATCAGAAGAAGAGATGAAAAAGCTCTTCCCATATGCCCTGCAGGCGCTGGAGAATACACAGAAGATCGCTGACAGATGTAACGTAGAGATAGAATTCGGTGTGACAAAACTGCCAAAATACGATGTGCCGGAAGGATATACGTCATGGGAATATCTGAATAAGTTGTGTTTTGACGGTCTGGAAGAAAGATACCCGGATGGGGATCCATCACTTAGAGAGCGTCTGGAGTATGAGCTGTCCGTTATTAAGTCAATGGGATATGTGGATTATTTCCTGATCGTATGGGATTTTATTAATTATGCAAGAACACAGGGAATCAAAGTCGGTCCGGGACGAGGTTCGGCGGCGGGAAGTATCGTATCCTACTGCCTGGGAATCACCAGCATCGATCCGATCAAGTATCAGCTTCTGTTCGAGCGTTTCCTGAATCCGGAGCGAGTATCCATGCCTGATATTGACGTGGACTTCTGTTTTGAACGAAGACAGGAAGTCATTGATTATGTCGGAAGAAAATACGGTGCAGACCGGGTGGTGCAGATCGTAACATTTGGTACGATGGCGGCAAGAGGTGTTATCCGTGACGTAGGGCGTGTAATGGACCTTCCGTATGCATTCGTTGACAGTATTGCCAAGATGGTGCCGACAGAGCTTAATATTACGCTTGATAAGGCACTTAAGATGAATCCGGAATTCAAGAAATTATACGAAGAAGATGAACAGGTCAAAGAGCTTATCGACATGTCAAGAAGACTGGAAGGTCTGCCAAGACATACTTCGATGCATGCGGCAGGAGTCGTGATCGGTCAGCGTGCGATTGAGGAATTCGTACCGCTGTCTCTTGGTTCGGACGGTTCGGTGACGACGCAGTTTACGATGACGACGCTGGAAGAACTCGGACTTTTGAAGATGGACTTTCTGGGACTTCGTACCTTAACTGTCATCCAGGATGCAGAGCGTCTGGCAAGTATCAGCAGTGGCAAGACAATAGATATTAATAAAATAGATTATGATGATAAAGCAGTGCTGGCTTCTATCGGAACCGGTAAGACAGACGGAGTGTTCCAGCTTGAAAGTGCCGGTATGAAGAACTTCATGAAGGAATTAAAGCCACAGAATCTGGAGGATATTATTGCGGGTATCTCCCTGTACCGTCCGGGACCGATGGACTTTATCCCACAGTACATCAAGGGCAAGAATAATCCGGAAAGTATTACATACGACTGTCCGCAGCTGGAGCCGATCCTGGCACCGACATACGGCTGTATCGTATATCAGGAACAGGTTATGCAGATTGTGCGTGATCTGGCGGGATACACACTTGGGCGAAGTGACCTTTTGCGAAGAGCGATGTCTAAGAAAAAGGGCGACGTCATGCAAAAAGAACGTCAGAACTTCGTGTATGGCAATCCGGAAGAAGGCGTTCCGGGATGTATTGCAAATGGAATCGATGAAAAGACGGCCAATAAAATTTATGATGAAATGATCGACTTTGCCAAATATGCATTTAACAAGTCACATGCAGCAGCATATGCGGTGGTATCATATCAGACAGCCTGGTTAAAATATTATTATCCGGTAGAATTCATGGCAGCGCTTATGACATCCGTGATTGATAATCCGGGAAAAGTATCAGAATACATTTACAGCTGCCGTCAGATGGGAATCAAGATCCTGCCTCCGGATATCAACAAAGGAGAAGGAAGCTTCTCTGTAGATGGTGGAAATATCCGCTATGGCCTGGCAGCGATAAAAAGTATCGGAAAACCGGTGATCGAATCGATCATCAAGGAAAGAAAGGCCGGCGGAGAATTCAGTAATCTTAAGGACTTTATCGAGAGATTATCAGGAAAAGAAGTCAATAAAAGGACGATTGAAAGCTTTATAAAATCCGGTGCATTTGACAGTCTTGGTGGAACGAGAAAGCAGTTCATGGTTGTCTATGTGCAGATCCTCGATCAGGTGAACCGTGAACGGAAGTATTCTATGACGGGACAGCTGTCGTTATTTGACATCGTAGGAGATGACCAGAAGGCGGAGTTTGACATACCGCTTCCAAATGTGGGTGAATACGAAAAAGAAACGAAGCTTGCATTTGAAAAAGAAGTGCTGGGGGTCTACTTAAGTGGACATCCGCTGGAAGATTATGAAGAAAAATGGAAAAAGAACATTTCCAGAACGACTCTGGATTTCCAACTGGATGACGATACCGGACGGACAAAAGTACATGACGGAGCAAAAGAGATTGTTGGTGGAATGATCACGAATAAGACGATCAAATACACGAAGACAAATAAAGTGATGGCATTTATTACACTGGAGGATCTGGTGGGATCGGTAGAAGTGGTGATCTTCCCGAGAGATTTTGAGAAGAACCAGATGTATTTGAATGAGGAAGCCAAGGTATTTATCAAGGGACGTGTATCCGAAGAAGATGATGCACCAAGCAAATTAATCTGTGAATCTGTGATACCATTTGATCAGACGAAAAAGGAATTATGGCTTCAATATCCGGATAAAGCAACGTATCTTGCGCAGGAAGGGATGCTTCAGGATATTTTGAAAGTTTCCGAAGGAATGGATGAAGTTATCATCTATTGCAGGAAAGAAAAAGCAGTAAAACGCCTTTCAAAAGGGTGGAATGTGACCGCAGATCAGCGCTTGTTGAGCAGATTGACGAATTATCTTGGCGAAAGTTGTGTAAAAGTTATAGAAAAACCCATTGAAAGCGTGCACTAATTCATGTACAATATCATCGGAGAGAAATGATAATGGTTAGAAGATAATTGGGAACAAACTAATACAATGGAGGAATGAATCATGGCAGACAAAAAAATAATTCGTACAATAGGTGTATTGACAAGTGGTGGTGATGCTCCTGGAATGAACGCAGCAATCCGTGCCGTTGTTCGTACAGCAATTGGAAAGGGACTGAAAGTAAGAGGAATCAGAAGAGGATATCAGGGACTTTTGAACGAGGAAATTATCGATCTGTCAGCCAGAGACGTATCTGATACAATCCAGCGCGGAGGTACAATTCTCCAGACTGCCCGTTGTGCAGAGATGCGTACAGAAGAAGGTCAGCAGAAAGCAGCAGCTATCTGCAAGAAATACGGTATTGATGGTCTGGTAGTCATCGGAGGAGACGGATCATTTGCCGGAGCTCAGAAGCTTGCTAACTTTGGAATTAACACAATCGGACTTCCGGGAACAATCGATCTGGATATTGCCTGTACGGAATATACAATCGGATTTGATACAGCTGTTAACACCGCTATGGAAGCAATTGATAAAGTACGTGATACATCTACATCTCATGAAAGATGCTCTATCATCGAGGTTATGGGTAGAGATGCAGGATACCTTGCTCTGTGGTGTGGTATCGCCAACGGTGCTGAGAAGATTCTGATGCCGGAAGAGCATGACTACGATGAAGAAAAGATCATCGCAGACATTCAGGAATCAAGAAAACGTGGTAAGAAGAACTACATCATCATCAATGCAGAGGGTGTTGGAGATTCTATGAACATGGCTAAGAGAATCGAAGAAGCTACAGGTATGGAGACAAGAGCAACAATTCTTGGACACATGCAGCGTGGTGGAAGCCCGACATGTAAAGACAGAGTATACGCTTCTATCATGGGAGCAAAAGCTGTTGATCTGCTTCTTGAAGGTAAGACAAACCGTGTAGTTGGATACAAACATGGTGAGTATGTAGACTTTGATATTGATGAAGCTCTTGGAATGACAAAGGGAATTCCTGCTTATCAGTATGAGATTGCTAAGGAACTGGCACTCTAATTAGGAATGAATGATATAAAAGCTATCCGCTGTTTTAGCGGGTAGCTTTTTTGGTACTAAAGCATGCAAGAGAAGCTGACAATGGCAGATTTTCTGTATGATTATCACACGATCGACGCTTTTAATAATTTCTCTGTGGGAAAATGTAGGGGGAGACAGGTGTTGTCGAGAGATTTTCCTTGAAAATGCAAGTCCAAGACGGTACAATAATAAAATATGGTGGATAAATAATTAAAGGAGATTCATTATTGTGGAAAATAAAGACAGGAATACGGCAGCAATCGGCGTATTCGATTCAGGAGTCGGAGGATTAACCGTTGCAAGAGAAATCATGCGACAGCTGCCGAATGAAAATGTAGTATATTTTGGGGATACAGCAAGAGTTCCATACGGAAGTAAGTCGAAGAATAATATCATACGTTTTTCCAGACAGATCATCCGTTTCTTAAAGACGAAGAATGTAAAAGCAATCGTGATTGCATGTAATACAGCTACAGCACTGGCGCTGGAGACAGTACAGGCAGAATTCGATATTCCAATTATCGGAGTTATCGTACCGGGGGCAAGAGCAGCGGTAAGAGAGACCAGAAACGGTCATATCGGTGTGGTCGGAACTGAAGCAACAATCAAAAGTGAGACATATACAAAAGAGATTAAGAAGCTTCTTCCGAACGCAGAAGTAGTCGGAAAACCTTGTCCGCTTTTTGTACCACTGGTGGAAGAGGGGTTTGCAAAGCATAAGATTACAGAAGAGGTTATTGATATCTATTTGTCTGGAATGAAGGAGACAGATATTGATACAATGATCCTTGGATGTACACATTATCCGTTGTTAAGATCCAGAATCATGGCGTATTTTGGCGATAAGGTACATATTGTGAATCCGGCTTATGAGACAGCGATAGATTTGAAGAAGATATTAGAAGAACAGGACCTTGTCAATACATCGGGAGAACCGGCAACATATGACTTTTATGTCAGTGATGCGGCAGAAAAATTCAAAAAATTTGCCAATTCGATTCTGCCGTATGATGTAGATAAGACCCAGGCAATTGACATTGAAGATTATTAGGAGAATATATGACAAAAGACGTATTATTAAGCATATCAGGTCTGCATCAGGATGTAACCGGTATTGAAGCCCAGGGGGATGAACCTGGAAGTGAGCCGATTGAAGTAATCTCGCCGGCCAGCTATTATAAAAAGAATGGTAAGCATTATGTGATTTATGACGAGCTCGTGGAAGGAATTCCGGGAAAGATCAAGAATAAAGTGCGCATCACAGACAATCAGAAACTGGAGATCATCAAAAGTGGTATCACGAATACCCACATGGTATTTGAAAAAGATAAGATCAATATGACACAGTATGAGACACCGTATGGCGAGATGATGATCGGGGTATTTACGAAAGATATCCAGATGGAAGAAAAGGAAGAGAAGATCACCGTACATATCAATTATGCGCTGGATGTCAATGGAGATCCGATCGCAGACTGCAATATAGACATAAAAATAACAGCACTGGAACGATAAGTTCCAATGCTGTTTTTTATACCATAGTATGCAAGAGAAGTTTCCAGTGGCAAGTTCTCTGCATGTTGGCTTTTTGGTCTTTAAGTAATCTTAGTTTTGGGTCTTACTTATTTCTTAATCTTGCGAAAAATCCTTTTTTCTTTTCAGGAACTTCAAGCGGACCTCTTACACCTCTGACAGCTGTGATGTAGATACCACTGATTGTAGCCTTGACTTCCTTTTTAACAGGAATCAAAGGATAAACCTGTGCGTCACACATCAGAGTCATAATCTTTGGTCCAACCTTAGCTTTTACTACCGGCACTTTAGAACGGCGAAGATACTTCGGTGTGTTCTGAATAACAATGTCCGGTAAGCCAGCGTCTTTTAACTTCATACGACCCTTGTCAATGACCAGGATGGAAACTGTCTGTGCAACTGCTTCCAGCTGAGCCTGCTGTTCTGCCTGCTTTGTCTCTGCTTTTTTACCAAGGAAATATAATGCAACACATGCAATGATTAAGATTACGAGGATTACTAATAATACAATTGTAAATGTCTTCACAATGAACCTCCTATGTTCTTTATTTCCATAACTGATATTTTAACATTGTTTCGGTAGGAGTGCAAGAAGTATAGGGGAAAATTGTGGTACATAAAGGGAGAAAAACAAGGTGAATTTTAAAATCTGTGGATCCGGATGTAAGAGAAAGGACGGTTGTGGAAGATTTTAGAGAGTATTTGAAGAATCTTAAACTGTGAGAAAAGAGTGAAATATATGTGAAAATGCTATGAAAGTTTATTTAAATGTGATATAACATAGGGGTATGCGTAAAAGTATACCGGAATTATGGGTGATAATAGCTCTGGAATCAGAGTGCCCGGATAAAAATCAGAACAAAGTATAAAATGAGGTGCAATATGAAAAAGCAAGTGGCAATGTTATTAACAGGTGTTATGGCAGTCTCGCTTATGATGACTGGCTGTCAGTCAACAAAAGGCCTTGAAACAGATAACGTGAAGATTACAGTTTACAAAGGAGTAGAGGTTGACAAAGTAGACAAGCCAGGTGAAGTAACAGATGATGACGTGAACACACAGATTCAGTCAACACTGGAAGAAAATGCAACAACAGAAGAAGTAACAGACCGTGCAGTTAAGAAGGGTGATACTGTAACGATTGACTTTGTAGGAAAGATGAACGGCGAAGAATTCGACGGAGGATCTTCTACAGATTATCCGCTGGAGATCGGATCGAATTCATTTATTGATGGATTTGAAGACAGCATCATCGGACATAACATTGGAGATACCTTTGACTGGAATGGAAAATTCCCGGACAATTATGGAAGTTCAGATTATGCAGGAAAAGATGTAACATTTACGATCACTGTAAAATCCATTTCCAAAAAGACAACACCAAAACTTACGAACAAGTTTGTAAAGAAAGTATCAAAGACATCCAAGACTGTAAAAGAGTACAAAGAAGAAGTGAAGAAGTCTCTCGAAGAGGATAATGAGAAGACCTATAACGATTCTTTACAGCAGGCAGCATGGGAAAAAGTCCTTGAAAATACAACTGTGAAGAAATATCCAAAGAAAAAAGTACAGAAGATTGAAGATTCCCTGATCTCCCAGTACAAATCAGTAGCAGAAGCTTATGGTATGAGCTACGATGACCTGATTTCCCAGCAGATGGGAACAACCGTTGAGAAATTTGAAAAACAGGTTACAAAAGTAGCAAAGAACAGTGTAAAACAGACACTTGCAACAGAAGCAATTGCGGATAAAGAGAATATTAAGTTAGATGATGATACTTATAAGACAGAACTTAAGAAGATGGCTGACGATTATGGATATGACAGTGTAAAAGCACTGAAAAAAGCAGCTTCCAAGTCAGATCTTCAGGAGATTGCACTGAACAATCTGGTAAAAGAATGGCTGGCTAATCAGTGCATCCAGGTTGAGTCAAGCAGCTCATCAAGCTCAAGTAGCTCGTCAAGCTCAAGCAGCTCATCAAGTTCAGACAGCTCGTCAAGCTCAAACAGCTCATCAAGTTCAGACAGCTCATCAAGTTCAGACAGCTCATCAAGTTCAGATAGCTCTTCGAACTAAGAGAGTACAAAGAACCTGCCCGTACAGGATAGTAACGGGCAGGTTCTTATCAGATATGGAATTCTATCCAGTCACCCGGAGCAAGTGATTCGTCAAGCACAATATCCCCGATAGAAATACGTTTTAATTCAATCACACAGCAATGGACAGACTTCATCATACGCCGGATCTGGCGTTTTTTCCCTTCGCAGATAGTAATTATCCCATACGTAACAGGGTGTTCCGGTCTGTTTTGTGGATATCTTTTTGAATTTCCTCCGGGAGTGTGGACAGGATATCCGCCATAACTGCGTGCCCGGTTACCTGGATTTTTGCAGGTGCAGTTGGTTCGGAGGCACCTTTTAACATAACGCCGGATTCCAGCTTTTCTATAAGCTCTGGAGTCAGATCACCGAGCAGGGTAAATTCATAAGTTTTTTCTTTGTGGTAAGACGGATGGGTAAGCTGCTGGTTGAAGACCCCGTCATCGGTAATCAGAAGAAGACCGGTGGTCTCGCGGTCCAGGCGTCCGACCGGGGAAAGGTTTTCATTATCCAATTCTTTAAAATAATCCATAACCGTCGGATATCGGTCATCGCGGCGGGCGGTGACACAGCCAAAAGGTTTGTTGAACATATAGTAGTGGTACATAGCGTGCTCCTTAGAATGTCAGTAATAGAGTATGTCTGGAAAATATGATAACAGATGTGGAAAAAGAAATGCAACCAGAATCGTTATTGACAAAAATTATTAATTATGCTATCTTCTTTTAGACAGAAAAATGATGGATGAGGGAGTAGCAGGCGTATATCGCAACAAGTCAACATACTGATCTTTAAGATCTGGCTTGTTTTAATTTGCGAGACTTATGTATAACTGTAAAGTTTATACGTGGACTCTCTTTATTTATATGAAGTATTACCCCGGATATGGCATACAGTTATGTCCGGGGATTTTTATTGTTATGCATTCATAAAAGCAGCCGTTCTCCGGGGCTACAAGGAATATGAAGACATGTGAACACCGGAAGTCATCATTGGAATGTATAAATGAAAATATACAAAACTCTGTAGAAGACATTCTACGGGTGTATCAAATGTTGGAGGAAGAAAAAATGAATTGGAATTTTTGGTTTTTTGTGAACAGCGCCCTGCTGGGAGTAGGACTTGCAATGGATGCATTTTCAGTATCTCTTGCAAATGGAATGAATGAAAAACACATGAAGAAATCGAGGATGGCATATATTGCCGGCGTGTATGGTTTCTTTCAGTTTCTGATGCCAATGGTAGGATGGGTCTGTGTACACACAATTGTACAGATCTTTGGACAGTTTCAGAAGTTCATACCGTGGATTGCGTTGGTATTATTGCTATATATCGGTGGAAGTATGATCAAAGAATCCATTACAGGCGGAGAAGAAGACGATGAAGTTAAGAAGCTTAGTTTTGCAGTGCTGATGATGCAGGGAATCGCAACATCGATTGATGCATTATCCGTAGGATTTACCATTGCGGAGTATGGTCTGATCATGGCAGTTGTCTGTTCATTGATCGTGGCAGTGGTTACGTTTATTATATGTGAGACAGGCTTATATCTTGGAAAGACACTGGGAACGAAGCTGGCAGGAAAAGCAGATATCTTAGGTGGAGTGATCCTGATTGGTATCGGTATTGAGATATTTGTAAAAGGGGTGTTTTTCTAAGAACAGATCCTGGCCGGGACAGATTTACATCCATAATAAAAGAAAAAATGTTATTAAAGAAGTTTGGTTTAAGGAAAACTGTATTACTGCAGTTTTCCTTTTTCTTCGTTTAAGAGGTCTATATTAAGATTATTTTCACTGGCAGTTTTGTCTATCCATAGATTCAGTGAATTGATGGCGAGGGATACATCGTCTAGCTTTTTGCTGATATAGGCAAAGTCATGAATCTCGTCATCTGTGATTTTACCGTCACGGGCAATCTGGATCAGGCGGCTGGTGAGAGGATTGATTTCGTTGAGACTTGCGATGGTCTCAAGGATGATCGTAGACAACTCAGACATCGCAACCTCCGGTACATAGCGGTTGCCGATTGCACATTTGTGTGAGCAGTAGTAATTACGAAGCTCCGGCTTCTTATAACATTCAGCCATCTGCAAAATATCATAAGGAGTTGGCTCCTGAAGCTCGTACTCGATTTTTTCAATTCGGGAGGCAGATACTCCGGTCATATTCTCGCTTGCTTTTTCACGAGTAAGCCCTTGCTCTTCCCGGCATAGTTGATAGATCGTTTTATTTTCTCTTGTGGATTGTTTTCCCATGGTTACATCTCCGTATTATAATTAATATATTTTAGCTTATATATTTTACTATAGCGGAAAAAAAGGAATATCACAAGAAGGTTGTTAGCTTTTCCTGGATAATGTATAATCAATGTTAATGTTCAAACAGTAATTGAGCAATATAAGAATAAGAAGAGGTTGTAAGATGGCAAAATTATATTTCCGATATGGGGCGATGGGCAGTTCAAAATCTGCCAATATTCTGATGGTAAGATATAACTATGAAGAGAGAGGGCAGTATGCAGTCCTGTTAAAACCAAGAACGGACAACCGGGACGGAGAACGTGAGATCCAGTCCCGTATAGGCTTATCAGCACCTGCAGAATATGTCGATGATTTTCTGAAAGAAATCTCTGAGACATGGAGTATAGGCAGTGATGAATATTTGCATCACGGAGAGAAAGTGGATGCAGTTCTGGTAGATGAAGCCCAGTTCCTTTCACCGGAAGAGATTGATACATTATCGGATATCGTAGATTTTTACGAGATTCCGGTTATATGTTATGGCTTGCGAACCGATTTCCGGAGTCTTATGTTTCCAGGCTCCAGGAGACTTATGGAGATCGCAGATGTCATAGAAGAAGTTCCGACAGTCTGCTGGTGTGGAAGACGCGCACAGTGTAACACAAGATTCGCCAATGGAAAGATCGTACGTGAAGGTGCGCAGGTGATGCTTGGGTCGAATGAAAGTTATATGGCACTTTGCAGGAAGCATTATAAAGAGGGAAAATTATCGGAGAAGGATTAGACTGTGTAGACATACATTCATATACCCTTGCATAGATTGTAAAAAACAATTTATGCAGGGGTTATTTTTATGAAAGATTATATTGAAGAAAGGGCAGTTGAGATCGCGTATTATATTATCGAACATAAAGCCACCGTGCGTCAGACTGCGAAGGAGTTTGGGGTTAGTAAGAGTACGATACATAAAGACTGCACCGACCGTCTGGAACAGATCAACCCGAACCTTGCGCATAGCGTCCGGAAGGTGCTTGATGTGAACAAGCAGGAACGGCATATCCGCGGCGGACTTGCTACCAGGGAGAAATATCTGCACCAGCACCAAAGTGCCGGATAAAGAAAAAGATCAAATACAGATAAATGTCCGTCTTGTGTATGTCGTTGTAATGAATATACAGGAAAAATAAAAAATGCGGTGTAAGAGATTCCGTAGAGACATTATGTCCGGAATTCTTACACCGCATTTTTCTAAGTTATTATTGCAGAATATAATGTTCTGTCGTTAAATTACAAGTCTGGTACAGTAACGAGTGAAAAATTATTTGAGTGGATTAATTATCTTGTTATCGGCATTATTACATATTTACAAGAACAACATAACCAGCTTAAATATCCAGTTCGCAGCAATTCCTGCGCACAGGCCGCCGATTGTGTGGCTTAAGATTGCCTTTCCTGTAAGTTTGCTTACCTTCAGTGAAGACATCATAGCAACATGTGTGCTAAGGTATCCGCTCCAGCACATGCACATAGCGGTGAATACAGCCACGTCGTTCGCAAGAACGGTACCGGCTTCTGCCATGTGAGGCACCAGCCCAATAGCAGCTCCGGCAGCGCCAAGTGCGGTGATCGGAACCGAGATAGCGGAAGCATCCGTAAATCCAAAAAGAGGAGATAAGATGAACTCAAGCTTCTTACCAAGCCATGGAAGGAATGCAACACCTTCGTAAGCAGCTCCGGTATAAGTTCCATCAGCAGATGCACCGTTTGTCAGCATCATTACGATCGTACAGATTACGATAACACCAGGAATGATGGCAAGACCAACATCAACACCACCTTTGCCACCTTCCAGAAGAGCTTCAATCGCACGTCCGCCGATTCCCCCGTCTCTGATTTCACGGGTGTTCAGGACGGCATCCATATCTTCGTGCTCTTCGAATTTTACACAATATTCTTCAGTTCCGTACTCTTTCTTTGTAAAATGAAGCATAATACGGACACTGATAACACTTCCAATGATTGCGGCAATGTTACCAACGATTACAGCAGTACCGGCATGCCCGCCTTTTAATTTCAGACCAACCATAAATGTACTGACAATCAATCCCATTCCAAAAGAAGTTCCAAGGTTTGTCAAAGCCGGAATCTGGAATTTCTTGAAATATTTGCGGAAATTCTTGTCTTCTGCGAGTCCGAGGATTGCCGGGTTATCAGATAAATAAGTTGTGATAACACCAAGCGCAGCCGCACCAGGCAGGTTGTAAAGCGGTTTCATCAAAGGTGATAATAACTTATTCACCATAGAGATGACACCAAATTCCGAGAACAGTCCGGCAATGGCACCTGCAAGTACTGCGATAGCCATGATATAGAAGACTGTTTCAAGTAACAGTTTGTATCCGGTGTTCATCAATGTGTTCAGCATGTTGACGCCACCCATCTTGATACCCATACCGCCAAAGATGCCTAAAAAGATTGCCAGGAAGACAAATCCTTCAAGACTGATGGCTTTCTTTGTTCTTTTGTTCCCCATAAAAAACCTCCAATTTTTTGTATTCTCAATATGAAACACATAGCAATACCTTACTATATAATCTAAAAAATGTCAATCGGTGATTACAAATTGTGCATATACGATGAGAAATGCATGGATAATACAAAAAAATAGTGCATAATTATGATAATTGAATTTTTTTTGCAAGAATGATAAGATGAAAATGCATATGAGGATAAGGAAAGAGTGTGAGAAGGGAGAAGACAACAAGTGACGACAGCCAGAGGGAATAGGGAAGAAAAGAGAAAACGAATTATGTCATATTTCATCAATGCAACGATTGAATTGATGGAAGAAGAAGGAATAGAGAATCTGTCTATACGTAAGGTGGCAGACCGTGCAGGATATAATAGTGCAACATTGTATCATTATTTTTCAAATCTGGATGAACTGGAATTATTTGCCAGTATCAAATGTCTGGATGAATATATGAAAGAGACCCTGATATATAGAGCAGAAGGAAGAAGCCTTAAGCAATGGTACCTTGATCAATGGAGATGCTTTTGCAGGCATTCATTTGCAAGACCGAGGATTTATCATTTCTTATTCTTCAGTCCGGAAGGGATTGCGAATCTGAATGGTATCATCCGGAGATATTATGAGATTTATCCGGATGAAAAAGTTGAGATGACAGTAGAGTATGAGAGATTTCTAAGTGAAGGAGATTTCTTTAAGAGAAATGAGATGCTGCTTAGAAATGTAGTAAAGGAAAGAGAATACAACATTTCAGAACAGGAGATTAAAGAAGTCAACGAGATGAGCGTGTTAATCTACCGGGGGGTACTGGCAATCATGCGGTGTGACAGGGATAAACCAACGGTGGAGGCTGCAGTAAATAAGACGATGAAATATCTGGAAAAAGCGTTGGAAATATATCATCTTGATATGATGTCAGAAATGAAGGAAGAAAAAGTATTAGAAGAACAAAATAATTGGTAATAAAATGCAGCAGACAGGATTCCGAATAAAGGAGAAGATAAATGCGGGTGGTTATCGTAGAAGATAATGCAATATATAAAGAAGAACTGATCAACTGCCTGAACCAGGAAGCAGAGGCAGTTGACATCGTAGAAATTACCGATAACGGAGCAGAAGGGCTGGCAGTAATTGAAAAAGTAAGACCAGACGTAGTATTTACAGATATAAGAATGCCGGAGATGGACGGTTTTGAGATGATCGAAGCAATACGGAGAAAACATATATTCTGCAAATTTGTAGTAGTAAGCTCCTGTCCGAAATTTGTCTATGCCAAGAGGGCGATGCAGCTTGGAGTATCGGATTATCTGTTAAAGCCTGTGAAATTATCAGAAATCCGGATGGTGTTAAGAAGGCTGGAAGAAGAGATAAGAGACCGGGACAGGTGGGTTCATCTTCTGAATCTGGAGTATGTATTTCTGAATGCGATCACGGGCCAGATCAGGGAAGATGAACGGATGGAAGTGTTGATACAAGAAAGGTATGGAATCCGTGTACATGAACGGATTGCGGTACTTGGCATTGGTATGGGATCTAATTATGATGAATACAAAGATTATGTAAGCCGTACACTTCATGAACTGCAGGAATATAATGCATCATTCCGTGTGTATCCGATGGAATTGTCAGGAAGACACAGTTTTGTGGCACTGATTTATCATATGGAAGATGAAAAAGCAACGTATCAGTATCTGGAACAGAATATTATCCCGATACTTGGAAAAGAAGTAAGAGGAAGAATGGTCTGCAGCTGGGGTGTCAGCGATGGATTCCGGAATATGCATGAGACAGTACAGAGGCTGGACCGGATCGCAGAGTGGAATCTGATTCTGGAGAAAGGAACACTGATATGCGAAGAAAAGATCCGGAGAATACATCTGCATCCATTCAAATATCCGGTAGAACTGGAAAAAGAAGCAAAAGAAGCATTGGATGCCAGAGATTTGCAGAGATTTAAAGAAACATTTACCAGCTACCGGGCATACTGCAGGGGGCTGCCATGTACCCCGCAGGAAGCAAAGGAAGGCTGCATCCGTATCGCACTGGTCCTGATCCAGATGGCGACAGAGGTCGGAGCGGCAGAAGTGCAGTTAAAAGGACAGCGGTTCCTCCGGGGAATATCAAGGGCGAATGGCTGGACCGATATCGAAGAAAGGGTAGAATCATTTTTTGAATATCTGACCGAGAGAGAAGGAGAGGGAGAAAAGATCAGTCTTCTCATCCAAAAAGCGCTGGAATATATAAGAGAATATTATGATCAGGGCATTACCCTGGAAGAAATATCAGGAAGACTGCATGTCACTGAAGAGTATCTAAGTAGTCAGTTCCGGAAAGAAACAGGAAAAACATTTTCAGAAATCATACGGACATACCGTATTGAAAATGTAAAAAGACTGCTGACAACGACAACTTACAAACTGAACCAGATCGCGGAAATGGTAGGTTATGCAGATCCCAAATATATGAGCAGGGTCTTTAAAGAAAAGACGGGTATCTTACCGCTTGACTATCGTAAAAAGAACGGATAAGTGCCGGAAAATGACAAAAAGAAGCGAATAAATCACAAAAAAGTCTTCTTTTTTTAAATATTTCCTCCTTGCAAAAAAGAAAAATTGTGCTAATATAGCTCCAGCAAGAAAAAGGAGGGACCAATCATGAATGCGAAAAAAGTAATTTTTTCTAATCCAGATGATGTCATAAATTTTGTAAAAATAGTTGAGAAATATCCTTATGATATGGATATGAAACGGGGAAGATATATCGTAGATGCGAAGTCCCTGTTAGGTCTTATGAATCTTGGATTTGACCATGAGATTGAACTGAGTGTCTATGATGAAGATTGTGACGATCTCTGGAAAGAGCTTGATAAATTCGTAGCAGCGTAAATGCTGACAAGATTGAAGAGATGCAAAGTAGAAACGCAGTATTCATTGTGTGACGAGTAACTTGCAACAATTCTTGAATTTAACTTAATTAAGCAGCGAAACGGATTGCGAAATAAGAAAATAATATTGTATGAGAAAAATCCTCAGCGTATAATAGAATACGTTGAGGATTTTTGATGCCATAGTATGCAACAGAAGATGCCAGTTGCCAACGCATTACGCATCCGTAAGGAGTTGCTGGTGGCAGGTTTTGTATGTACATAAATATATAGGAGAGGAAAAATGAAGGAGAACACAAAGGAAGAACGACAAGCATATTTTTTTGACAATAAAGCACTTCTTGCACTGATTATCCCATTAGTGATTGAACAGCTGCTGGCGGTATTGGTGGGAATGGCGGATTCCATCATGATTGCAAGTGTAGGAGAAGCGGCAGTGTCCGGTGTGTCGTTAGTAGATCAGATCATGATACTTCTGATCAATGCATTTGCGGCACTCGCAACCGGTGGTGCAGTTGTGGCAGGACAGTTACTGGGACAAAAGCGGCGGGAAGAAGCCTGCAAATCCGCAACACAGATGGTATGGTTTATTACAATCTGTGCGGTTGTCATTACGATTATCGTGTATCTTGGAAAATCATTCATATTGCATACCGTATTTGGAAAGATAGATCAGGATGTAATGCATCATGCAGACATTTACCTTCTGATCGTGGCAGTATCGATTCCGTTCATGGCGCTGTATAATGGAGGCGCAGCGATATTCCGTACGATGGGAAATTCAAAAGTGACGATGCAGATTTCGATCATTATGAATGTCATTAATATAGGAGGAAATGCACTTCTGATCTATGGGTTCCATCGTGGAACAGAAGGTGTCGCAATTCCGACATTGGTATCGAGAATGACAGCGGCGATCATAGTAATTGTGCTGTTGTGTGATGAGAAGCGTACTTTACATATAGAAAGAACCTGGCGCTACCGGGTGGACTGGACGATGGTGAAGAAGATCTTAAGCATCGGTGTGCCAAATGGATTAGAGAATAGTATGTTCCAGCTGGGTAAGATCATTGTATTGAGCCTGGTGTCTACATTTGGAACTTATGCCATTGCGGCAAATGCAGTGTCAAATGCAATCGCATTATTCCAGATCCTTCCGGGAATGGCAATTACTCTGGCAATCACACCGGTTATCTCCCGATGTGTGGGTGCAGGGGATTATAAACAGGCGAAGTATTATAATAAAAAATTAATGATGATTACTTATGTCAGTATGACGGCTATGGTATTATTTATATTTGCATTATTACCACTGATATTGAAAGCTTATAACCTGTCTGATATCACGGCAAAGACGACCACGGATATTATACATTTCCATGGAATCAGTGCGATATTCATCTGGCCGGTTGCATTTGCCCTGCCAGCGACATTCAGAGCAGCGGGAGATGCGAAAGCATGCATGTATATTTCGAGTATATCGATGTGGATCTTCAGAATCGGATTCAGTTATGTACTTGGAAAATATATGGGACTTGGTGTCTTTGGTGTCTGGGTAGCGATGGTGATCGACTGGGTGTTCCGTGCCATTTGTTTTGTAATCCGGTATTTCCGCGGAAGTTGGAAGAAGAATGCGATTGTATAGAAATTGTATAGAAGAAGTCCCTTGTAAAAAAGGGGCTTCTATTTTATAATAAGTAGTAAAGCATCCGTAAGGAGCCGGCGGTGGCAGGTTCTGTAGGTTCAGCTATAAAGAAAACAAATAGGAGGAAATTCTTGTGAAAAGAGAATTAGTAATTGTCATTGACTTTGGTGGACAGTACAATCAGCTGGTAGCAAGACGTGTCAGAGAATGCAATGTATATTGCGAGATCTACTCATACAAAACAGATATTGAGAAGATCAAAGCCATGAATCCTAAGGGGATCATCCTGACAGGCGGTCCAAACAGCTGTTACGAAGCAGATTCCCCGACATATAAAAAAGAATTGTTCGAACTTGGTATCCCGGTTCTTGGATTATGTTATGGTGCACAGCTTATGATGCATGTACTCGGAGGAAAGGTAGAATCTGCTCCGGTACGTGAGTATGGTAAGACAGAAGTGCTTGTAGATAAGAAAGATTCCAAGATCTTTGAAAATGTATCAGAGAAGACAATCTGCTGGATGAGCCATTTTGATTACATTTCACAGGTTGCACCAGGATTCGAGATTACAGCACACACAGCAGACTGCCCGGTTGCAGCAGCTGAAAATGCAGAAGCAGGATTATATGCAATCCAGTATCATCCGGAAGTACTTCACACAGCAGAAGGAACAAAGATGTTATCAAACTTCGTATTAGGTGTCTGCGGATGTGCAGGCGACTGGAAGATGGATGCATTTGTGGAAAATACAATCAAAGAAATCCGTGAAAAAGTTGGCGACGGAAGAGTACTTCTTGCATTGTCCGGCGGAGTAGATTCTTCAGTGGCAGCAGGACTTTTATCCAGAGCGATCGGAAAACAGTTAACATGTGTATTCGTTGACCATGGTCTTCTCCGTAAGGATGAAGGTGATGAAGTAGAAGGTGTATTCGGACCAAATGGTCAGTTCGACTTAAACTTCATCCGTGTCAATGCACAGCAGAGATATTATGACAAATTAGCCGGAGTTACAGAGCCGGAAGCAAAACGTAAAATTATCGGTGAAGAATTCATCCGTATCTTCGAAGAAGAAGCTAAGAAGATCGGTGCAGTAGATTTCCTTGCACAGGGAACCATCTATCCGGACGTTGTAGAAAGTGGTCTCGGCGGAGAATCCGCAGTGATCAAATCTCACCACAACGTAGGCGGACTTCCGGAGCACGTAGATTTCAAAGACATCATCGAGCCGCTTCGTGACCTGTTCAAGGACGAAGTACGTAAAGCCGGACTGGAACTTGGAATTCCAGAGCACCTGGTATTCCGTCAGCCATTCCCAGGACCGGGACTTGGAATCCGTATCATTGGAGAAGTAACAGCAGAGAAAGTAAGAATCGTACAGGATACAGATGCAATTTACAGAGAAGAGATCGCAAAAGCAGGTCTTGATCAGGACATCAACCAGTACTTTGCAGCACTTACCAATATGAGAAGTGTAGGTGTTATGGGAGATGAAAGAACTTACGACTACGCAGTTGCATTAAGAGCAGTTAAGACCATCGACTTCATGACAGCTGAGGCTGCTGAGATTCCTTATGAAGTATTGAATAAGGTGATGAGCAGAATTATTAATGAGGTTAAGGGTGTTAACAGAGTATTCTATGATCTGACTAGTAAACCGCCTGGAACGATTGAGTTTGAATAAATCGAGTTGCTTAAAAAAGCCAGTGTTTATGCGGGTTTCAGCGATTTCGATTAGTCTTTTGATAACAAATTGATAACAGTCATAGCAAGTGCCATTATTCTTGTTATCCAGTGGTTTATGGGTAACGGAACAATTAACAGGTGGCTTGCAGACTAAAGTTCGGAGCTTGGCTCTGAACAAATTCCATATTATAAACTAAGCCCTTAGCTGTGGTTAATAACCATAGTTAAGGGCTTTTTTGTCGTTGCCAAAGCATCTGTAGGGAGCTGCCAGTGGCAGGTCCTGTAGGTGCTTATTTATCTTTCAAGTGGTCTTTGAATGCTTCCACGAGAGCGTCACTTAATTCCTGTGATGGAACTTTTGCCCAACGCTGTGTGGTGTCGAACTCTGGATAATGGTAACGCCAGTTATCGTATTCTTCTCTGTTGATTTCTTCGGAAGATAGCTTGTCTGCCTGTTCTTTCCAAGCATACAGCATTTTGAGGAGTTCATATGCTTCTCTGCCTTTGTCCTTGTTGACCTTTAAGCATACCTCTCCGTCTGCTTCACTGACAGTAAGACCGTAAATATCTTCAAGGGTAAACAGAGTGTGCATAAGACCGATATAGCTGTCTATGTCAGGAACATCAAGAGCCTGTGGAGAAACATCAAGCACCTGTGCCAATGCATTTGTAAGGTCTGCTTTCGGTTTGCGTGTACCAGTTTCGTACTGTGCCAAACGCACATCAGCACTCTTTTCTGGAAAACCGATTGCTGTACCGAGATACTTTTGTGTCATACCACGCATTAGTCTGAAAAAATGTATTCTTTCGCTGATAGCCATAATGATACGCTCCTTTTATATTTAGTGAAATAAGTATAGCAGAAATGTTTAGTGGAAGTCAAGAAAAACCGAAACAAAAATGTTTAATATTTTCTTTGCAACCACTTGACAATAGCAAATATGTTTAGTAAAATAAATTACGAATTAAACAAATATGCTTAATGCGACAACTGAATGACCGTCCGAAAAGCCAAACCGCCAAGACCTCGTCGGAGCAAGTTCCGTATCGTTCGCTTGTGTGCAAGCACAAAAGCTCATTCGCTGCACTGCTCCTCCTCTTCCCCAAAAGTCTCCGACTTTTCGGGAACCCCTATACGAGCGAGCGCCTGATGTACTGCGGTGCATTGGGACAGCACAGCGCCTGCCGACAAGCAGGAGTGCCTGTTGGAACTTTAACACGGAGAAAGCGGCAAGCAAAAAATTATTTTAAGAAAGGAAGAAAAAGGATATGGAAAACAGATTTATCCGAGCCGAAGATGTGGCTCAGGAACTAAACGTATCAAAACCTTATGCATATAAACTCATCAGACAATTAAATGAGGAATTGAAAGCAAAGGGCTTTATTACGATTGCAGGGCGTGTAAATCGCCAGTATTTTTACGAAAGGCTCTACGGAGCAGGAAAGGGGGAAATGTAAATGCCGGTATTTAAGAATGAAGATAACGGTACTTGGTATGTGATGGCAAGGTATGTGAACTGGAAAGGGGAACGCAAGCAGAAATGCAAGCGTGGCTTTGCTACCAAACGAGAAGCACAGGAATGGGAAAGAATGTTCAAATTGCAGACTTCTTCAGACCTTGATATGAGTTTTGAAGCCTTTACGGAGCTTTATATCAATGATGTGAAGAACCGTTTGAAGGAAAACACGTGGCTTACCAAAGAGCATATCATACGCACAAAGATACTTCCGTATTTCGGGAAACTGAAAATCAGCGAGATTTCCACAAAGGAGATTATTACTTGGCAGAATGAAATGCTTGCCTATCGTGATGAGAAGAAAAAGCCTTATTCACAGACGTATCTGAAAACGCTGCACAATCAGTTGTCCGCCATTTTCAATCACGCTGTCCGCTACTATGAACTGCGTTCCAATCCTGCGGCAAAGGTGGGAAATATGGGACGTGAGGAACACAAGGAAATGCTGTTCTGGACAAAGGAAGAATACAAGAAATTCTCTTTTGAGATGATGGACAAGCCTGTTTCCTTTTATGCGTTTGAAATGCTTTACTGGTGCGGTATCCGAGAGGGCGAGCTGTTAGCTTTGACTCCGGCAGATTTCAACTTTGATAAGGAAACAGTCACAATCAATAAATCCTATCAGCGTTTGAAAGGGCAGGATGTGATTACTTCTCCGAAAACGAAAAAGAGCAACCGCACGATTAAAATGCCGAAGTTTCTGTGTGAGGAAATGAAAGAATATCTCGGTATGCTTTACGGATTGAAGAAGAAAGACCGTATCTTTACGGTGACGAAAAGCTATCTTCATCACGAGATGGACAGAGGGGCAAAGGCGGCAGGCGTGAAGCGTATCCGCATTCACGATCTCCGTCACAGCCACATTTCACTCTTGATTGATATGGGCTTTTCTGCGGTGGCGATTGCTGACCGAGTTGGTCACGAAAGTATTGATATTACTTATCAGTACGCACACCTCTTTCCGTCAAAGCAGATTGAGATGGCAGAAAAATTAGATGATTTAGGGAAAGGAGATTTTGAAAATGTCAGCTAAGAACAGAGATAACAAAAATCGTTGGAGGAATATCACAGTAGGGTTTCGAGTATCGCCCGAAGAAAACGAACTCATTAACAGAGCTGTAGCTCTATCAGGATTGCCAAAACAGGAGTATTGTTACCGCCGTTGCTTAAATCAGGATGTGGTGGTACAGGGCAATCCGAGAGTGTATAAGGCGTTGAAAACGGAATTTGCCACAGTCCTTGCGGAACTGAAAAGGATTGAAGCAGGAAAAGGTGTGGATGATGAACTGCTGAGTGTAATAGAACTGATTTCCATTATTCTCGGCGGTTTGAAAGGAGAGGATGCGAATGGAGAATAAAAAAGAAATGACTATTCCAAATGTATCTGCGGCAACAGATGCGGAACAGTCACTTTCCAAATGTACTGACAATAGTATAGTCAATCAGGATACGGATTTCAAGGGGTACGAGCAATCTTTTGAAGAAATGCAAAGGGAAATACTCAGACAGTTAGACCCTTCCTATCTGAAAACAGTATCAATGACAACGCTGTATGATACGGTGTTTGAGGTTCAGACACCACTTATCGACGGTCTGCTCCAAAGGGGAACTTACCTTTTCGTAGGTTCCCCGAAAGTGGGAAAGAGCTTTATGATGGCACAGCTTGCCTATCATATCAGCACAGGCACACCGCTTTGGGAGTATAAGGTGCGTAAGGCAACGGTGCTTTATTTTGCCCTTGAAGATGATTACCCACGTTTGCAGAAGCGATTGTTTCAGATGTTCGGTGCAAAGGAGACAGGCAATCTGTATTTCGCAACGGAATGTAAAACGGTCAATGGCGGACTGGAAGAACAGATAAGAGGGTTTATGAGGGAACACCCAGACACAGGCTTGATTATCATAGACACCTTAAAGCGTGTGCGTGAAGCAGGCGGAGCAGATTACAGCTACGCAAGTGATTATGATGTTGTGGCAAGGCTGAAAGCGTTGGCAGACAGTTACAAGGTTTCAATGCTTATTGTTCATCATACACGCAAACAAAAATCGGAAGATATATTCGATATGATTTCAGGCACGAATGGTCTGATGGGTGCGGCAGACGGTGCATTTGTTCTCAGTAAGGACAAGCGTACTTCCAACAATGCCACACTTGATGTTGCTGGCAGAGACCAGCAGGATATGAAAATCCATCTTGTAAGGGACAGCGAGCGATTGGTGTGGAACTTTGCAAAATCGGAAACGGAGATGTGGAAAGAACCGCCCGAACCTCTGCTTGAGAAGATAGCGGATACGCTCTTTTCGGAAAGTGACAGATGGGAAGGAACTGCTTCGGAACTTTGCGAAAGGCTTGCGGTGGATATAAAGCCGAATGTACTTTCTTTAAGGCTCAGTATCAACGCAAGCAGGCTGTTTCGTGATTACGGTATCCGTTATCAGAACAGCCGCACACACGACGGAAGAAAGGTTTCACTTTGGAAAGAAACCGAGCAGACGGCGTGACAAACGGTGTCAAAGGTGTCAATGTTTTTGAGAGCAGCACGCTGTGAAAAACATTGTCACCATCGTCACACTTTGACACCGGATAAAGTTTAGGGGAGTGTGCAGAGAGTGCCTTTTCAAAGGCGGCTCTTTGGTCTCGCCTGCTGGCTCGGTCGGTTCGCAGGCGTGTGTGCCACCGGCACACGCTCACCCCTCGGAGAGCCTTCGGAGAACGCAAAACCTGTTTACAGGTCGCATTTTTGATGGGTGTACCCGTCAAAAGTGCTTTTGCGTTACTTTTGACAAAAGTAACAAAACCTGAGAATGTTGAAATTTACAGATGGGAGATGAAAAAATGCAGAGAACGATAAGTGCAATGGTCGGTAAAGGCTCGGTCAATCACAATAGCCGAAAGTTCCGAGCAGAAAATGTAGACGGAACTCGTACTCATCTCAATATCGACTACTGCAATGAAAATATAAAGACAGTTTATCACGAATTGTTTGATGAAGCATTGGAAAGATACAATGCCAAGCAGATAAGGTCAGACCGAAAGATAAAAGATTATTATGAAAAAATCCGAAGTTCCAAGCAGGAAAAACCGTTCCACGAAATCATTTTACAGGTGGGCGGTAAGGGAAATATGAACGCCGATACGGAAAACGGAGAACTGGCAAAGCAGATTTTAGATGAATACTATCAGGGTTTTCAGGAGCGAAATCCACAGCTTCGGGTGTTCTCGGCTCATCTGCATATGGATGAAGCTACACCACATCTGCACATAGATTTTGTACCTTTTACCACAGGCAGCAAGCGTGGACTTGATACAAGAGTGTCACTAAAGCAGGCTCTTGCAACGCAAGGTTTTAAGGGCGGCAGTCGTGGCGATACGGAGTGGTCGCAATGGATACAGTCCGAAAAAGAACAGCTTGCGGCGGTGATGGAACGTTATGGGATTGAGTGGGAACATTTAGGCACACACGAAAAACATCTTTCTGTTTTGGATTATAAAAAGCAGGAAAGAGAAAAAGAAGTGGCGGCATTAGGTGCGAAAATCGAGCAGAAACAGATTGAATTTGATGTGTTGTCGGAACGAGTATTGAACTATGATAAGGCAAAAGACGAGCTGTCAAATCTTGAAATAGAGCTTGATACTGCACCGAAATATCAGTTGCCAGAACCAGAGAAATTTATGACTGCAAAGGCATATAAAACCAAAATGGCAGAGCCGGTTGTAAGGAAATTGAAGCAACTTGTCAAAACGGTGCTTGCCCGCTGCTTTGAGGGGTGGGACAACTATCATAGGCTGAATACAGCGAATGCACAGTTATACCGCACCAATCAGCGTTTGGAGAAAGTCAATGAAAGATTGACCGAAGAAAACAAAATCCTAAAAGCAGAAAATAAAGATTACAGCCTGCTCCGTAAGGTTTTTGGTCGCAAACAGATAGATGATTTGTTGGAGCAGGCAAGAACAGTTAAAGGTCGCAAGCGTGATAATACACGATCACGATAGACAAAAATCACAGGAGGAAAAGGAAAATGACAAAGACAATTTTTGAAGAAATGGGCGGAACTTATAGACAGGTGGGTGATTATTTATTGCCGAACATCACAGTACCAGCCGAAGAAGAAATAGAGCCGATTGGTTTATGGGGGAAACGACATGCAAGGCATTTAAAGGAACACTATAAAGTGTTATATATGAACCTGCTGACAAGCGGAAAGCTGCATAGTTATCTTGCAGAAGTCGATAAGCAAGCAGAGGATATGTTTCTTCGACTGGTAAAGGAATATGCCGACAGACAAGATGTGACGGAACAATTAAAGAAAGATAATCCCTACGAATGGATTGGAAGAATGAATAATATTCAGGCTTGTGTGAGGGAAGTTGTAGGAACGGAGTTGATTTACACATAAGCGTTTTACGGTATGGTGCTCCTGCGTTTGCTGGAGTGCTGTGGTTGTGGTTGTAAAGAGGTTGTGAAAGATTGAATTTCGTAATGGTTGGATGTATAATTAGGAAGTGAAAATTTTAATTTGCACTTCCATAAGGTGAAATGTATTGACACAAAAAATACAGTATGATAGTATTGCCATTAGAAGAAAGAAAGGCACATTTTGTGTAAGGTGAGGAAATGATTAATAGATAATTTGATTTAAGTAAGACACATATAGTTATTGAGCCTGTAGAGAATAGGTTTGTTTTGTGTACGCTTAAGTTGGATTATCGCAAGAGGCATTTCCTTTGTTTTCCTTTTGGAAAAGAAATAAGGGTCTATTTAGCGAGTCTATTTTTGCGTATGCAAAAAAGACTCGTTTTTGTGTGTTCAAAATAATAATTGGCTCAGACTTCGAAAAGGAGAAACTTTAATGTTGCAGATAAAAAAATTAAATTTAACACATAAAAAAGACCTGAGAATAATTCTTAATGATTTCAACCTTGTGCTAAATGATGGAGATAAGGCAGTTATTATTGGAGAAGAGGGAAATGGGAAATCGACATTAATGAAGTGGATATACAATCCGTCGCTTGTAGAAAACTATATAGAAGCAGATGGGGAAAGGATAATGGGACACGAACGTCTTGGTTATCTTCCGCAGGAGATGCTCGATGAAGATAAGGAAAAAACAATATACGAATATTTTTCTGAAGAGGAAATATTCTGGGAGAAAACGCCTAAAGAATTGTCTGTTATTGCGGGAAAATTTGGAATGAAAAATGATTTTTTCTACAGTAACCAGACAATGGGTAGTCTTTCAGGAGGCGAAAAAGTCAAGACACAACTTATGAGGCTTTTCATTCGCGATGTTTCTGTGCTGTTGTTGGACGAACCTTCCAATGACATCGACATTGCGACGCTTACATTACTGGAAAAAATCATAAATGACTGGAAGCACATTGTGCTTTTTATTTCACACGATGAAACGCTGATAGAGCGTACTGCCAACATGGTGATACATATCGAGCAGATTATACGAAAAACAAAGGCGAGATATACCGTGGCAAAGCTTCCCTATAGACGCTATGTGGAAGAACGGCTTCATAAATTTGAAATCCAAAAACAGCGGGCACTGAGTGACCGTAGGGAGAAAAAGATTCGCGATGAAAAATATCAAAGAGTTATGCAGAGTGTACAAGGTGCATTAAGAAGTTGTACCAGACAAGCACCGTCTGTTGCCAAAAACTTAAAGGACAAAATGCATACGGTTAAGGCAATGGAACGAAGATTTGAAAAAGAAGATGAAAATATGACTCAGATGCCGGAACAGGAAGAAGCAATCTTTGTCAAATTAGGGGATGAAAACTCACACATTCCCGCAGGAAAAACGGTCATAGAATATGAACTTTCAAAGCTTGTGACTCCGGATGGCAAAAGAATTTTAGCAGAAGGAATTCATTTAAAAATAAAAGGTTCAGAAAAAATCTGTATGATAGGAGCCAACGGGGCAGGAAAAACGACTCTTCTAAAAAAGATAGCGGAAGAACTCCTAAATCGGAATGACATTAAAGCAGAATATATGCCTCAAACTTATGAAGACCTGCTGGATTTGGATGTTACACCGGTTGATTACCTTGATAAAACAGGAGATAAAGAAGAGCGTACAAGAATTAGAACATACCTTGGTTCACTTAAATACACACCAGATGAAATGGAGCATCCGATTCGGGAGTTATCAGGCGGACAAAAGGCGAAAGTGCTTCTCTTGAGGATGAGCTTAAGTGGTGCAAATGTTCTTATTCTGGATGAACCGACAAGAAATTTTTCACCATTGTCCGGTCCGGTAATAAGAAAAATGCTCCGAGAATTTCCGGGGGCTGTCATTAGCATTTCTCACGATAGAAAGTATATTGAAGAGGTGTGCGATAAAATATATCAGCTAAATCCTAATGGATTACAGCTAATTGGTGATTGATAACAAAAAGGATGAAAGACTGACAAATTTCAGGCTTTTAGTGAGTTGGAAAGCATACAAAGATTTGAATTTGGAGGATAGATTATGGTACGTACAGAAGATGCATGTGAAATTATAAAATATGCTTTGCAAAACGAAATTAAAGTATATTTAGATGGCGGATGGGGTGTTGATGCACTTCTTAAAAGAGAATCAAGAATACACAATGATATTGATTTGTTTGTTGAACTGAAACATTATCATGATTATATTTATGTGATTAAGCAGCATGGATTTGAGGAAGTAAATACTGATTATACAACGGATGGTCATACTGTCTGGAAAGATGATAAACAAAGAATCATTGATTTACATTGTTTTGAATTTACAGATGACGGAATTGTTTATGAGGGAGATATATTTCCATCAAAAACTTTTTCCGGTATTGGAAAAGTTGGAGATATAACTGTTTCTTGTATTGAACCATTGAGTCAGGTAATGCTTCATTTGGGATATGAACACGATAAAAATGATGTGCATGATGTGATGCTGTTGTGTGAAACATTTCAAATAGCAATACCAGATGAATATAAGGAAAAGTAAAATTTCAGTTTTGTGTTGAATCTCTAAGCAAAATAGCTTATAATTTGACATGCTACATATAGTTATTATCCACAGTTATCGAGTAGGTGTTATCAATGCCGATAACAAAATGATAACATTAGCTCGTATAGGCAGGATAATATGGATATATCAAATAATCAAAAGAACGAGAAACATTACAGAGAATAATTCCTAAACAAAAAGCGTTAGTCTTTGTAGAGTTTGAATAGTTGGAGCAGAGCTGTAAAGCCTTTGTTTACAAGGGTTTTACAGCTTTTCCTTTATAGGATTGC
>ERZ827037.242-NODE-242-length-72443-cov-4.560604_pt1 | contig 72443 bp, 73 predicted proteins | sample MGYA00519924_ERZ827037 | MGnify/ENA primary metagenome ERZ827037 (study PRJEB31778, sample SAMEA3449250) | human gut metagenome | biome: human gut; feature: human-associated habitat; material: faeces | place: United Kingdom | collected 2010/2012 ... | reverse complement strand
AGAGAGACTTATTCCGGGCCGAAGCGCCGCGCGGCCCGCCGCAATAACAATGTGACGGCGCAGCCCGTGCACAGCCACAGCAGCAGGACGGCAGGCAGAGCCAGGAGTGAACTGTAACTTGTCATATGACCGATAAAAAAGAAAGCGGCGTCCACTGTAAACGCACAGGGCACAGGCGCCAGAAGCCAGACGGCCAGAGCGTAAAAACGACAGCGTGCAGCGGGAATGGGCGCCGCAAGAGCCTCATATACTACGCATCCGGCGATCTGCAGCACAAGGCCAATGCAGACGGGCAGCAGCGCCTGGTATTCCCGCCAGCCGAGAACCGCACACAACAAACCGGCCAGCATCAGCCCAAATGCGGCGGCCCGCCCGGTTCCGGAGCCTTGGGAGACAGGGAAAGGCCTCGCAGAGCCGGTCAATTCCGGTGGAATGGATGAAAAACAGTCCAGTTCGTCTAGCAGGAGCGCGTCGGTGGAGACACCGAGCACGCGGCTTAGCTGTACGATTTTGTCCAGCTCCGGCATCGCGCCGCCTGATTCCCATTTGCTGACAGCTTGGCGTGAAACACCCAACGCTTCGCTCAATTGCTCTTGGGACAGCCCGGCGCGCTTGCGTAAAGCCGCGATTTTTTCGGATAATGGCATAAAGAAAGCACGTCCTTTCGGTTGATGTCTTTTTCAGTATACCCCTGTGTGCGGTTGCAGGCTATGGACTGAGCTTTGCACTTTGTCAACCGCAGGTTGCACAGGGCATAAAAGAAAAAGCCGGGCGTGTGCCCGGCTTTCAGACTGTCGAAAAAGGCAAAGAAGTGAAAGAAAAGTCCGGGGAACAAGCTTGAAAAGGGGGGAGCCCCCCTTTTTTCATTTAAAATAACTCCGCGACGCCCCGCAGGGCCAGTGCCGAGGCGTGCAGAGCGAAGCGGCCGCCGAAGGCCGCCGTGCGCGGGGAACGGGGCCAAGGGACCTGTTGGTAGGCAACTTGGCGTGTGCCCGGCTTTAAAGTGGCACGTGCAGTCAGATATAAGCTGCTACGCAGTTTCGCCCTTCGTGTTTTGCCTCATAAAGCGCCTTGTCCGCGCGGGACAGCAGATCTTCCAGGCGGGGCGCATTTTCCGCCTCTGTGGTGGCGGCGCCGATGCTTACGGTGATGCAGCCCTGTGGCAGGTCGCCGCGGGGATATCCGCAGCGTTCCACCGCCGCGCGCAGCGTTTCCCCGGCCTCCAGTACCTGCGCGCGGCTGCAGGAGAACAAGCAAATGAAAAATTCCTCGCCGCCGAACCGAACGGCGACACCTTCGCGCCCCTCCATAAACTGCCGGATGACCGCCGCAATACGCTGCAGACATTCATCACCTGCAAGATGGCCGTATGTATCGTTGAACTGCTTGAAAAAATCGATGTCCACCATCATGGCGGAGACGGGCGGCATTTCGTTCCATCGGTCGTCCAACGGCAGACGTTCCAGCGAACGGCGGTTTTTCATCCCCGTCAGTTCGTCCGTGTGCGCCATTTTATCCAGCTGGACATTCATACTGCGGATGTCGGCGTTCTGCTGCTCGATGATGATCTTGGCGTAACAGGACGAGACCTTACTGCGGTAAAACCAAAGAGAGATGAAAAAAGCGCCCAGTGTGACGAAGCAGCTGTTGACCGCATTGCTGTAAAAATTATCCGGTCCGGCAGGCGTATAGGGCAACAGCAGGTTTAAAAACAGGCAATTCCCGGTAAAGATAAGCGCGGACTGCCAGGGCTGCAGCACGGTGAGGGCTGCGGCAGAAAGTGTGACGTAAGTAAACACGCTCAGGCTGTTGCCGCCGAATTGGTCCAAAAGCGTGACGCACGTCCCCCACAGACACAAAAAAGCGGTGTAAAATGTCTGCAGCGGTAAAAAAAACGTGTCCAGGCACGGCCTGCGGCGGCGCATCAGAAATACGATCAGCAGCAAAAACAGCAGCGTTACCGAAAACAGTGTTACGTACAGCCACCAATATCCTTGTCGGCGGAGAGAGGCGAACGGCCCACCTTTGCGCAGCAGCGAGAGCACCATCATCACAGCTTGAAAAGCGAGGATGAGCAGTGCGCTGAAAATGCCGGGGCGCAGGCTGCTTTGTACGATATCCTGTTCAATGTGCACGCGGTATCGGTCCTCCAGCGGAAAACCGAGCCAGCGGCGCAATTTTTGTAATGTCATAGTACGCTCCCATTTCGGACAGTTGTTTGGGTATAAGGTATTCATTATCATAGCACAGCCGCAGTGCCGATGCAAGAAAGGCGCGCGGGAGAGCTTCACAGCACAGGAGACAGGAGCGCTTTTTGCCAGGCAAAGAAGAGACGGGCAACAATAATACATTAAAAAACATTGCACAGGCGTTGCCACAGCACAGGGAAAAAGGTACAATAAAAATATCGGCCCGCGCAGCAGTACAGGCCGTGAAACACACGATGCGACCGCCGGGCGGCGCTTTTGGCGCCGTGTGAGCCCCGGCGGCCGGGAATAAGAAATTTCACAAGGAGGCATCCCATGGAATTCGACCCGAAATGGCTGACAGACCCGCAGGTGTTTCAAGTGAACCGTCTGCCGGCTCATGCATCTTATATGGTGCGGGGCGCGGACGGCGCGCCGCTGGAGCAGACGCTGGACGGCGCGTGGAAGTTTTTTTATGCACAGACGCCGGGCGCCTCTCCGCAGGAATTTTACAGGGAGGGATATGACGTTTCCGGCTGGGACGAAATCGCGGTGCCGGGCTATATCCAGCTTCAGGGCGGCGGGAAGTACGGTACGCCCCATTATGTCAATACCCAATATCCCTGGGACGGCCACGAGAGACTGGAGCCTCCTGCCGTGCCGGAGCGGTATAATCCTGTGGGATGCTATGTGCGCGGTTTTGCTGTGCCCCAAAGCTGGGATGGCCCTGTTTGCGTGCGCTTCGACGGCGTGGAAACGGCGTTTGCGGTATGGTGCAACGGCGTGTTCATCGGTTACAGTGAGGACAGCTTCACACCCGCGGAATTCGACCTCACGCCAGCTGTGCACCGGGACGGCGAAAACCGCCTGGCAGTGCGCGTATACCGCTTTTCCTCCGCAAGCTGGCTGGAGGACCAGGATTTCTGGCGCATGTCCGGTATTTTCCGCAGTGTGGCGCTGTTCACGAAAGCGCAGACCCATCTGGCGGACCTGTGGGTCAAGCCGCAGCTTTCAGAAGATCTTGCTGCGGGTACGCTGCGTGCGGAGCTGAAGCTGGAGGGAATGTGCGTGGGCGAGGCGACGCTGACGCTGGACGGAAAAACGGTGCTGGCCCCTGTGACGGGCGGGCATGCGGTGTTGGAGCTGCCCGTGGAACGCCCGCGTCTGTGGAGCGCCGAGGCGCCGGAGCTTTACACCTATGAGGTAACGCTTACCGACGCGGCCGGCCATCTTCTGGAGACCGTGCGCGGAAAGGCCGGCTTCCGCAGGTTTGAGCTGCGGGACGGCCTGATGCTGCTCAACGGCAGGCGCATCGTGTTCAAGGGCGTGTACCGCCATGAGTGGAACTGCCGCACGGGCCGAGCCGTAACGATGGAGGATATGGTGAGCGATGTGCGGGCCATGAAGCAGAACAATATCAACGCCGTGCGCACCAGCCATTATCCCAACCGCACGGAATGGTATGACCTGTGCGACGAGTACGGCCTTTATGTGATCGACGAGACGAACCTGGAGACGCACGGCACGTGGCAACGGCCGGACGGAGCGGAGAGCGCGCTTCCCGGCGACAGGCCGGAGTGGCTGGGCGCTGTGCTTGACCGGGCAAACAGTATGCTCCAACGGGATAAAAACCATGCCTCTGTGCTCATCTGGAGCTGCGGCAACGAGAGCTTCGGAGGCAGGGACATCTACGAAATGAGCCGCTTTTTCCGCGAAACGGACCCCACCCGGCTGGTGCATTACGAGGGAGTGTTCCATGACAGGCGTTACCCTGATACCAGCGATATGGAGAGCCAGATGTATACCCCGGCCGCTGATGTGGCCGCTTTCCTTGAAAAACATCCGGAAAAGCCCTTTATTATGTGCGAATACATGCATGCCATGGGGAATTCCTGCGGCGCGATGGACCGTTACACCCGTATGACAGACGTCATCCCTCAATATCAGGGCGGATTTATCTGGGACTGGGTGGACCAGGGGATTGAAACGGACAACTGCCTGGGCGAACGCTGCCTCGCCTGCGGCGGAGACTTCGGAGACCGCCCGTCGGATTTTGAATTCGTGGGAAACGGCCTGCTGTTCGCCGACCGCACGCCCACGCCAAAACTTGCCCAGGCGAAGGGCTGCTACCAGGATTTCGATATCCTGCCCGACGAGACGGGCGTTACCGTGAAAAACAAATCCCTGTTCACGGATACGGCGGACTATGTGCTGCTGGTGGAGCTGACGAAGAATGGCGCGCGGGTGAAAAGCGGCGAATGCAGCCTGCAGGCTGTTCCCGGCGAGACGGCGCGCGCGGAGCTGCCCTTTGCCGTTCCGCAGGCGCCGGGCGAGTATACCGTGGATGCGTCGCTGTGCCTGCGGGAGAATGCCCGTTGGGCCGCGAAGGGCCATTGTGTGGCCTTCGGGCAGTGGCATATTTCCCGGAAGGCGCCGGAAAAGCCCTGTACGCTGCCGGTCACGCTGGTGGAGGGCGACTGCAATATCGGCGTTCACGGCAGAGATTTCAGCCTGCTGTTTACGAAGAACGCTCAGGGCAGCGTTATCTCGTATCGCTGGAAAGGCCGCGAACTGCTGCAGCGCCCCATTGCGCTCAACTTCTGGCGCGCGCCGACAGACAACGACACCGCCGCGGGTATGGAGCTTGCGCACCTGCCCTTCAAAACGGCCGGGCTGTATGCAAAACTGCGCAGGGCAAAGGCAGAGACGGACGGGACGTCCGTGCGCATCCACGCAAAGTATGCGCTTCCCGGCGGCGCGCGGGCAAATGTCACCTATACCATCACAGGGGATGGAAAGGTGGAGGCTGCGCTGAAATGGAAAGGAAAGGCCGTGGAGAGCGTGCCGGAATTCGGCCTGATGCTGACACTGCCTGCCGAGTACCGCAACGTTGCCTATTATGGTATGGGACCGGGCGAGACGTATTCGGATTTTACCAGCGGCGCACACATGGGGCTGTTCGGCTTTGACGCACACACGGCGCTGCAGCCTTATTTCAACCCGCAGGAGAGCGGCGCGCGCACAGGCGTGCAGGCTGCCGCCGTTACCGACGCCGCGGGCTTCGGGCTGTGCCTTGCCGGGAATGGCTTTATGCTCAGTGCGCTGCCGTATACTCCGCACGAAGTGGAGAACGCCCGCCGCCAGTACGAGCTGCCGCCAAAGGTCAAAACCGTGGTACGCTGTGCAAAAGGGCAGCTGGGCGTTGCGGGCGACAACACCTGGGGCGCCGGACCCCATGCCGAATACCATGTGGCGCTGGAGAAGGGCGAAACCTTCCGCTTCACTTTTGGCGGCATGGGCGGCAATGGATGAGCCGGCCGGTGGCCGGAAAGAACAAAAAAGGAGAAGGGCGGCCGCGGGCGGCCGTGAAAAAGACCAATGAAAAAACCATCCTCCCGTACGATGACATACCTATGCCTGGCGCTGTTGCTGGTGCTGGCGGGGATTTTTTATCTGGTGAACCGCAATACCGGCGTACAGGCCAGCGACGACCCGCTGAGCGCCGGTATGGTAGAGCGCTGGCACGCCGCGCTGCCCGCGGGTTTTTCCAAGGAGTCTGCGGAGCATATTGCAGACGGCAGAGGTTACAGCTTTGCGAAGCTGACCTATGAAAAAGACGTGGCGGATATCCTGGCCAAATGGGAGACGCCCGCGGCGGATATGCAGGCGCGTTTTGACGCGGTGATCGACGCGCAGCTGGCGGATGCTTCTACCACACAGGCCGACGCGGCGCTCATTGAGGCGGCGCGCCCCACGCTGGATGAGAGCTGGGTGTGTTTCTCGCTCCAGAGCGAGGACGACCCGAATGATGTGATCCTGCTGGCATATCAGAGCGCTACGCATGTGATGATCGTGGCCGAGCAGCAGAAGTAATGAAGCAAAATCAAAGCGGCGGAACGAGGAGATGCGTTCCGCCGCTTTGATTTTTTCATATGTCTATAACGCTCTGCCCGGGCAGGCCGCTTTCGAAAACGGCCTGAGGTCATTTTGGGTTTTTCTTTTCATCCTGCTCCTGCGCTTTGCAGGCCATTTTCCAGCCCAGCACAATGAAGCCTGCCGCAATGGCGGCGCCGATGAGAAAAAATGCGAGTCCGATCATATACATTGCCTCCTGCGGATGTTTTACGCCGTATACCAGTATTTGCGGTCCAGATTCCGGTACTGCACGGCCTCGCGCACATGCTCTGCTTCGATGCGTTCGCTGCCCGCAAGGTCCGCGATGGTGCGGCTCACCTTCAGCACCCTGTCGTAAGCGCGGGCGGAAAGGCCCATGCGCTCAAAGGCGCCGCGCAGCACACGGTCGGCGTCCGGCGCAAGGCGGCATACGCGGCGCAGCATCGCGCTGGGAAGGCGCGCATTGCAGGTGACGCCCGTACCTTTATAGCGGGTGTCCTGCACGGCGCGGGCTGCCAGTACGCGCCGCAGGATCGCTGCGCTGCTCTCGCCGCTCGAATCTCCGGCAAGGTCGGCGTATTCCACGGGCGCGACCTCTACATGAAGGTCGATCCGATCTTATATAGGTCACGTGCTGACATAAAATATCCAAAAACTTGCAATAAAATGCAGAAAATTGATGTTGAATTGTATGTTTATACTTAGTTATGCAAAAAGCGGCAAATGGAATTATTTGCCGTTTTTTGCATTTTATCCCATCAAATAAGACTTTGTAGCTGTTGGTTAGTTACAACTATCTGAAATGGCCCTCAGAAACAGCAAATTAGTCTAATAAACTACTTTCGGAATAGCCCTAAAAACTGGTATAAAACAATCGCTTCTTTACCATGATATGCTAGTAGAACAACAAAGTATGGAGGGCGAAACAATGTCAACTAAAATGATAAGTAAGGCATCAATTATGGCTTATCTTCACCAACTGGAGTGTGACGAAAAAGCGTCGGCCACCATTGAGAAGTATCGGCACGACATCAATTTGTTTTATGAGTTTCTACCGGATGAAAAAGTCTTAACAAAAGAAGACGCAATTCGATATAAGCAATACTTGATTGAAAAAGGGTATGCTGCAACGAGTATCAATTCAATGCGGGTAGCAATGAATAGTTTCCTATCATATATTGGTGCGGCAGATTGCAGGGTTCGATTGCTTAAACAACAGCGTCGAATATTCTGTGAGATGGAAAAGGAACTTACTCGCGACGAGTATCTTCGTTTGGTCAGTGCTGCACAACGCAATGGAAATATGCGTCTAGCACTAATTCTGCAAACAATTTGTTCTACAGGAATCCGTGTCAGCGAACTGGAATATATCACGTTTTCAGCATTGAAGCGGCAGGAAGCGCAAGTACACTGCAAAGGTAAGATACGTAAAGTGCTGCTGCCAAAAACGCTTTGTACACGCCTTTTAGCATATTGCCGCGAACAAGATATACGCACTGGAAGTGTATTTGTGACCCATAAGGGTAAACCGATGAACCGTTCCAATATCTGGGCCGCGATGAAAAGGTTGTGTGCGCTTGCCGGTGTTGCGGCGCAAAAAGTGTTCCCACACAATCTTCGCCACCTTTTTGCCCGCACATTCTATAAGCAGCATAAAGATATTGTACGCTTGGCGGATGTTTTGGGACACAGCAGCGTGGATACAACAAGAATTTATACGTTAACTTCAGGAATTGAGCAGTTAGGTCAGTTAGCACGTATGCGTCTTTTGATTTAAAAACAAAAAAAACGCTCAGGAAAGAGCGGTGAATGTTACAGAATTTGCATTATGTTTATGTAACTTTCCTTATTATAGAGCCATTTTAGTAGCAGGTCAAGTCTTCTGTGCTTCAAAGACTACATAATTTGCATTATGTCTTTATATCTGCGGCAATCAACGTACGTCTACCGCTAACAACCAAAATAAAGGCACAACGAAAGAGACCTTTCACATAATTCGGTCAAATTATTGTGGTGGGCTTGTTTGCAATGTAAAAAAACGGCATATTCGTTGACTGAATTGAGGGAAGGGCCTATAATGTATAATGTTGCTAATAATAATATGGCATGTCACGGCAGGTGATACGAGTGACTAAACTACATAATGCAAATTATGTAGTTGATGCCAGACAACGGAGGGAAACGCTTGAAGGAAGAGTACGAGACCATAGATCTGCTTGAAATACTGCGGCTATTAAAGAAAAATTTACTGGTCATTCTTGCTGTTACCATTTTGCTTGCCGTTGCGGGATATCTTGTCAGTACATTTGCAATGACACCGCAATATGAAGCCAGTGCTACGTTGATTGTTAACTCGAGAGAGGACCAGGCTGCTGCACAAGCGCCCATTACAAATGATCAGCTCACATCGGCTACGAAGCTGGTAGATACATACGCTGTTATCCTTACCAGTGATACGGTGCTGGACAAAACGATTTCAAATCTGAACCTTAACATGTCGTACAACGATTTGGTAGAAAGAGTGCGTATTGAATCTGTGAATTCCACACAGGTAATGAAAATCACCGTAAAGGATACAGATCCCGAGAGGGCGCGAGCGATTGTAGCAGATATCGTTGAGCAAGCACCGGAAATTATTATCCAAACGGTGAAAGCCGGCAGTGTGGAGATAATTTCTCAGGCGAAAGCGAATGAGATTCCAGTTTCACCCAGCAAAATGAAAAATACAGCGCTGGCCGGTATTCTCGGTGTTGTCCTTTCGGTAGGTATTATTGTGCTGAAGTTTTTGTTGAACAACAAGTTCATGACAGATGAGGACATCACCAATAAATTGGGAATCACGGTTCTTGGCATAATTCCGCAGATTGATATGAAGGGGGAGAGATGATGGCAAAAAAATCAAAACCAACAAGGCGAGAATTTGTTTTGATGAATAAGAATGCTCCTTTCCAGTATCAGGAAGCATACAAGAGCCTGCGAACAAACCTTAATTTCATGGCCATGGGTAAGGCTTGCAAAAAGCTTATCTTTACCAGCGCGATCCCAGGTGAAGGAAAGAGCAGTGTTGCGTTAAATTTGGCTGTGTCTCTGGCCGAGACGGGGAGCCGTGTCCTTGTGATCGATTGCGATTTACGCAAGCCGGTTATCCATCGGTATTTGAAAATAGATAATTCTGCCTACAAGGGGATAATCAGTGCTCTTGCGGATGGCTCGTTGGCAGAATCTATCATCAACGTGAAGGGCCTCGGCCTGCATGTAATGGTCGCGGATGCGATTCCACCGAACCCGGTAGAATTGCTGGGATCTCCTCGAATGAAGAACCTGATTGATGAACTCGATAAGCATTATGAATACATCATTTTCGATACACCGCCCGTTTCCGTGGTAACGGATGCAGCGGTTTTAAGTCAATATGCCGACGGTGTTATTTTGGTAGTGCGGCAAAACTATGCAACCTTTGATGAGGTCGGGCTTGCAAAAAAGAATCTCGATGCGGTAAATGCTAATATCCTGGGTGCGGTATTGAACGGGTTTGATACAAAATCGACCGAAAAGAAAAACGGTTACTATTACAGCTACAACTATTCATATGAGAACGCTGACCGATGACGGATTTACATTGCCACATTTTACCTGCAATAGACGATGGTGCTAAAAACGCCAAAGTTTCTATGGAACTATTACGAATGCAGAACGATGCCGGAATCACCGACATTGTGTGTACGCCACATTTTAATCCTGACAGCCAGAATTTAGAGGATTTTATTGATAAAAGATACCGTTCTGCAAGATACCTAGCTGATTATGTATTTCGCTCTGAATTGCCTGTGCGTTTAAAGTTCGGTGCTGAAGTGAGAATTTCGCCAACAATTCTTGATTTGGATTTTCTGCCTTTATGCTTTCAGAAAACGAAAGTAATGCTTCTTGAGATGCCGAGGACGCTTCGACCCCAGTGGGATACAAATGTTATTTATCAGTTGACTCTTGGTGGCGTGATACCGCTGATTGCGCATATTGAGCGATATCCATATGTGCAGAAAAACCCGAATATTGCATTGGATTGGATCGAGGCGGGCGCCTATTTACAAGTAAATGCTGATTCCATTGTGGGAGATACAATGCAACGAAATTTTGTGTACAGGTTGATTAAGCATGGAGTGGTCCATGTGATCGCTTCAGATACGCATTCTCCTGATAAGCGCCCCCCTCAGCTAACGAAAGCAATGCGTTTGATCACAAGAAAGTTTGACAATGCAGTGTGCGGGAAGCTTGAATGCAATGCCCAATCTCTTTTTAACGGGGATGCTCCTGATGTAGAGCAGCCTGTTCCCATCTCAAAATGGTTCTAATGACAGGATGTGTATCTGTTGGGAACCATTTTTTATAATTATTAGATGGATATAATGCTTTTATTTTGTGTAAAAACATTAATTTTTTTGTGAAAAGTGGAGTGAATGTTTTTATTTCCGGGGAAATGAAGTGAGATTGTGAGTGATTGGGAGCTCACCGCACAATCGAGTAAGCAGGGTTGATATTGGTGCACGAGAGGGATTCCAATGAATAAGTTTAAACACGATATTCTGCTCAGAATTGTAAAATCGATAAATATTGTTTTAATAACAATACCATTTGCAGTTTGTTGGTTTTTTTATTATGCAGATCACGTGGTGTCACCCTTTTATTCGAAGGAGAATTGGCTTGTGATTTTGCTTTTCCTTGTTTTTTACATCACTTTTGGACGCATATATGACGCTTTTCTTATATCGATATACTCTGTCGCTGAAATCATGTATTCACAAATACTTTCGGCAATGCTGTCTGACGGAGTCATGTATGTCATCATTTGTTTGCTGTCCAAAGGCTTCCCCAATTTGCTCCCAGGCATTTTGGCAATTGCCGGGCAGCTTGTTCTTTCAGTGTTATGGGCACGCGGAGCAAGACGATGGTACTTTCGGACGTTCGAACCACAGCCTACGGCAATCATTTATGATGAGCGCAGAGGAATAAGCCGGTTAATTGAAGAGCATGGATTGAAAAATAAATACGATGTTCAGTATGCCGTGAGTGTAGACGAATGCCTGGAAAACATAGATATGTTAGCCAATATGAGCACGGTGTTTTTAAGTGGTATTCACAGCCATGAACGGAATCTCATTATCAAGTACTGCGTTGCAAATGATATCAATGCCTTTGTAATCCCTCGTGTAGGCGACACACTTATGTCAGGCGCGCATCCTTTCCATATGTTTCATTTGCCGATGCTGCGTTTACAGCGATATGCTGCGTCCCCGGAGTACTTATTTATAAAGCGTGCGTTAGATATTGCCTTTTCAACGATTGCGCTTATTGTTTCCTCTCCTGTTTTTGTTATAACAGCAATTGCAATTAAAGCGGTTGATGGAGGCCCTGTGTTTTACAGGCAGCGCCGTCTCACGAAAGATGGAAAACTGTTTGACGTATTAAAGTTCCGAAGCATGCGTGTAGATGCGGAGAAGGATGGTGTGGCGCGCCTCTCCACCGGGGAAAATGATGACCGCATTACACCAATCGGGCGCATTATCCGAAAATGCCGCATTGATGAGCTGCCGCAGCTTATATGTATTTTATCTGGTGATATGTCTATTGTTGGCCCGCGTCCGGAGCGGCCGGAAATCGCCATGGAGTATGAAAAGGAGTTGCCGGAATTTGCATTGCGCCTGCAGGCCAAAGCAGGATTGACAGGTTATGCACAGGTTTATGGAAAGTACAATACTACGCCGTATGACAAATTGCAGATGGATTTGATGTACATAGCTCATCCGAGTATCATTGAGGATTTTAAGATCGTATTTGCGACGGTTAAGATTCTCTTTATGCCGGAGAGTACGGAGGGCATCGCAGAGGGCGCGACAACAGCGCTTGGGCATGAAAAGACGAATCACAATGATCGAATGACAGTTTAATTTTATGCGATTGGGTTTTGTATGAATATATTTCAGCAAAGTGTTTTGTGAGCTGAAGATATTGACAGCTCAGACTCTTTGAAATGAGTCTGGGCTGTTTTGTGGTTGATAATATTTCATTGATGAGGAGTACAAAGATATGAAGGTGGCGTATTGCACTGGATTCTGGTGCACGAATATCGGAAACGGCTTTTTTAGCTTGGGTGTGGAGTATGTGCTTAAGAAAATTCTGGGCGCAGAGAATGTGACAGTCGTTTCAGATTATCAAACTTACACAACAAGTTACGGAAAGCGGCTGTATCCTCATAAGAATCAGCTTGAGTACATCGCAAAGCTCGATGTGGATTATATTGTGCTTGCCGGCCCTGTGATTTCTAAGTATTTCCTCCCGCTGTGGAAAGATATCCTGTTGGAACTCAAAGAACGTGGCGTTGGTTATATGATTTTGAGTGCTGGCACTATGAAGCTTGATGCTACTGCCAGATGTGAAGTTGAAGAATTCTTTAAGCAGTGTCCTCCGTTTGTTTTTTCGTCTAGAGAACATGAAACCTATGAGGCGTTTGGGAAATACGCAACCAATGCGTATGATGGAATTTGCTTCTCCTTCTTTACCCCGGATTACTATGCTCCCTGCAAGATTGATTTTGGGCAGCCGTACTGGATTTCCAATTTTGATAAAATTATTGAGCCAGAGATCTGGGTCGATGATTCTAGCCGTAAACACACCCATGAATTTGAATTTGACAATCAAAGGATTTTCGTTAATTCACCTTCTACGGTTGCAGCAAAAACAGATCGGTTTACAGATGCATTGATTTATGTTCGAAGTCTTCTGCCAGCACCGAAACGTGAAAACGAAATCGGTCGGTATAAGCTGATAAGAACGGATCAGAGATTCCACCCGCATTTTAGAAGCAAAATTTACGCATATAAAAACTCCTTCTGTGCAGATATCCCTTACGGCTATATTAATCTGTATGCAAATTCTCAATTAACCTTGTCCGATAGAGTGCATTCCTGTGCGGTAACACTTGCATACGGTCATTCTGCAATGCTCTTTGTGAAGACTAATCGGGTGGGTCTGCTCGAGAGAGTTGGAGCAGGTGAAATAACAAAGAAACCTGTGAAAATTGATAGTGAAGGGCTGAAGGCGGAGAAAAAGCAAATGGTAGAGTGGCTGAAAAAGACACTCGTTTAATGGAGATTGCATATGAATGTTCTGTTTTGGCTTAGTATTGGTTTAGATCGAAGAACCCCATCCGAACATCTATTAACAGCGATGATAGAAGCTCTGTATAAGAGAGGTCACACCGTCCATATTCTGCAGAAGGATACAGGTGGACATATTAAAGAGCTATACCCTAAATTGCGAGATTTAGGAGTTACTACAACGAAAATTGAAATGAGTCCTGTAGAGCATGGCAATCTGGTGAATCGCTATGTTTCGGATGTTGGATATGTGCAGAAAGCTAAAAGCTGGTTAAAAGTTAACGGGCATATGTTCGATCGGGTTTTTCTTCAATCCTCTAATGTCGCAGGGTTTCAAGTGAGAGTTCTAAAAAGTTGTATGCCTCAGGTGCCTATTATATTTAATATACAGGATATATTCCCCGAAAACGCTGTATACAGCGGTAAACTCAAAAAAAATGGTGTACCCTATTACTTTTTTTCGTGTTTGCAGAAGTATGCGTATAAAAATGCGAACGCACTGATTACGATTTCGGAAGATATGAAGTCTGAAATTGTACAGCTTGGTGTCAACGCTGACAAGATAGAAGTGATTTATAACTGGAGCTACCAGGATGATCCGTATGATATTTCATTATCAGAAGACAGGGACATTAGAAAAATGCTTCCACACGATACATTCAATGTAGTGTACGCTGGAAATATAGGTGTTATGCAAAATGTTGAGGTCCTGATTGATACAGCACGTCAATCTACGGATCCGAATATCGTTTATCATATATTTGGTGATGGAATTTACAAACAAAAACTTATTGAGAGAGCAAAGAATCTTAATAATGTGAAGTTTTGGCCAATGCAACCTACGGAGAAAGCACCAGCACTCTACTCCTGCGCAGATGTCAATGTTATCCCGCTTGCACATGACATTTACCGTACAGCGCTGCCAAGTAAAACGGCAACATGTATGGCGGTGCGTAAACCAATAGCATTCTGTATTGGAAAAACATCTGCCTTTGGCAGAGAAGTTATGCGGAAAACTGGTTATGAATGCTTTGATTGCAACGATACATGTGGGCTACTTGGTTATATAGAGAAAATAAAAAAAGGACTTTTTAAATTTAATACGGATGCCTTTTTTGTCGAGTATATGAGTGTAACAAAGAACAGTATGAGATATGCTGAGATAATTGAAAACGCTCAATAATATATTGGGAGAAAACTAATGCGTGTGATAATAATTAATTCTGTATATGGAATCGGAAGTACCGGTAAAATTTGCTCGGCAATGGCTCACAAACTTAAGAGTGAGGGACACGATGTTAAAGTAGTATATGGTCGAGGAGCAAAGAAAGATGATATTCCATTCATCTCAATGCAGGACAAGGTGGGTTTTTTTAGACATATAATAGCTACGAGATTGTTTGATCATCATGGTTTTGCATCTCAAAAGGCAACAGCAAGATTGATAAAGGATCTTGATATATTTAACCCGGATTTGATTATATTGCACAATATCCACGGATACTATATAAATGTTGAAATGCTTTTCGCGTGGATTAAGTCAAGACCTTCGGTAGATGTTGAGTGGACGCTACACGATTGCTGGGCTTTTACCGGACACTGCTCACATTTCCTAATTAGCCAGTGTAATGAATGGAAAACAGGTTGTGAAAGGTGTATAAACAAAAAAAGCTATCCGAAGTGTCTGGGAATAAGTGACAGTAAACGAAACTATGAAAGAAAAAAAGCGTCTTTTTGTGGCGTGCCGAACATGAAGTTGATTACTCCATCTAAATGGCTAGCAGATTTAACAAGAGAGAGTTTTCTTTGTGAATATCCTGTAACGGTTGTTCATAATAAAATAGATAATTCTGTTTTTCATAAAGTGCCGAGTCAATTTAAAAGAAACAATAACATAGAAAATCGGTATATGATATTGGGCGTGTCTAATGTTTGGAGTAAGCGGAAAGGTTTTGATGACTTCATCAGCTTGTCTAAGGCATTACCAGAAAGCTGTGTGATTGTCTTGGTGGGGGTGAGTGAACAGCAAAAGAAAAAACTTCCAGCCAATTGTATTGGAATTACAAGAACTAATAATCAGGTCGAGCTCGCGGAAATATATAGTTCTGCTGACTGTTTTTTCAACCCGACATATGAAGATAACTATCCAACTGTTAATTTGGAGGCGGCAGCGTGTGGTGCATTTATAATATCTTATGATACCGGTGGATGTAAGGAAACCTTTAACTCGGATCAGGGCATCATTGTTCCCGTTGGTGAATGGCACAGAGTGTGTGAATATCTTGAAAGGATACCATTAAATGAGTAAAATTATTTTCACAATTGATACAATCGGCTCTGGTGGCGCTGAAAGAGTAATGGCGACATTAGCAAACTACATGGCCGAAAAAGACCATACAGTTATTATGGTTAACGCAGATAGCAGTAAGCCGTTCTATCAAATTGATAATCGCGTTACTCTAAAAAAGATGAACCTAAGTTGGGACAAATCGGGTCGCGTGGCTATGCTTGAGCGTATGGTACAGAAATACCTTTATCTAGAAAAGCTGTTCAAAAAAGAGAAACCAGATGTAGTCCTTTCTTTTTTGTATAATATGGAGATTCCTGCTATTCTTGCGGCTCTCACGACCAAAACAAAAATCGTCGTATCTGTACGAAATAGTGTGCAGTATTATCCTAGATACGTTCAACTCTTTAGAAGAATATTTTTTCCTCATATTAAAGGAGTGGTTTTTCAGAGTACAGTAGTTCAGCATACATACCCATTTAATAGATTAAAAAATAGTTGTGTAATTGTGAACCCTTTGATGGGTGCAATACATGACAAAGTGATTCCAGTAGAGTATGAACAAAGAAAACCGTGGATTATCAATGTCGCTCGACTTATGCCGCAAAAGAACCAGGCGCTATTGATAAATGCTTTTGCGCATATATCCGCCCAATATCCACAGATGGAACTACATATTTTTGGAGAGGGAAAATTAAGAACAGCTCTAGAACAGCTGATTGAAGAATTGAATCTCAAGAATAGAGTTTTTCTCGAAGGTAATGTCCCAGATGCTATTATAAAAAACAAGGATGCGCGACTTTTTGTGATGAGTTCGGATCATGAAGGATTTCCCAATGCATTGGTAGAGGCAATGGTTTGTGGAATACCTTCTTTAAGCACAAAATTTGATACAGGAGTAGCAGAGCAACTTATTCGGGATGGAGAGAATGGATTCCTCTGTGAAGCGGGGAACCTTCAGGATTTGGAAAAACAAATGATAAGGGCACTTGATATAGGGGAAAAAATACAAAGTATCTCTGAGAAAGCATCTGATTTATTTGATATGGTCAACACGGAGCGAGTGTGTAGCGAGTGGGAGCAGTATCTGTTAGGAGAAGAAGGCAGGGTGTAACATAACCAATGCGAATTAGCATAGAAAAATTCAAGACAATAATTTTGATGCTGTCAGCACTGCTCTTTTATTACTTAGGGCTTGATGCTGTGGAAACAAGCCAAGGACTAGCCAGTCAGAATTTCATTGTTCTACTTTCGTGGGTGGGCATTGTGTTTTTTACTCTTTGTTTGATTAACTGGAAAAAAATAACAGGAGCATGGTTTTCTTTATATTTGATTTATTTCGTTTTCCTCTGCTTATTTATGTTCGGTCAGTGCTTTATGTGGGCACTAGGTATACATGATGACGGCGAAATCGGAAAGATGAATTTGTTTCGATTTGGCGTTCCGGCAACAGAAAAAGGAATACTAACTGCACAGTTGATGTCGATATTAGGCGTAGTAATGTTTCATGGTGGAGTAAGCCTTTTTTATAAAAATGATCATGCCGGAATTAAAGACAATGGCATCGATTTATCTACAGATGATAGTCTTTTTCTAGTATCTTGCGGGGCTTGTATTGTTGGAACACTTGCAACCTTTTATTCACTCGCAAGAAATATTGTTGTTAATCGCGTGTATGGATATGGGGCAGCGTTGTACAATGCGGATGTTGTATCAAGCCAAAATAACATAATACTGCTGGCAAGAATGCTCTTTTTCCCCGCCCTAGTTGGGATGCTTGTAGGAAGTCATTTTAAAAATAATGTTCGTAAAATTGTATACGCTCTCTTTACTTTATTTACGCTAGTAAGTTTGTTTGCTGGTGATAGAGGAGAGTGGATTTTTCCTCTCCTAATTTTGAGCTGGATGCATCATAATTATGTGAAGAAAATTGATAAAAGAAAGATCATTCTGTTCGCTTTCGCGGGAGTCCTCTTAGTTTGCGTGAGTGTCGCTGTGAGAAATGTGAGAAGTGATGGAGTTACATTACAGGCTATTATTGAAGATCTTGCCGGGGAAGAAAATCCGATAGTTTCTGCTTTTTTTGAATTCGGTAGAGGTATGCAGCATTCAGCAATTCTAATGGAGCGCGGATGGAATGCATATCCGTATGGTAATACATATATATTGGCATTTTTGGGCATGGTAACTGATGCAATACCGAGAATGCTGATAGGAGATTATCAAAGTTTATCAACATGGTATTCAAGCAAGTTTTTATCAATTTCTTATGGTGCGGGGTTTTCAATTATAGCTGAAGGTTTAGTAAACTTTGGTCCTTATTTCTTTTGGGTACCTTTATTCTTTATTGGTGCAATCTTATCGAGGGTGAGTTTTAATTTGAATGATGAATTAAAAGGTGTTCAGGATCTAAGCATCTTTATGAAAATTTCAATCACATATTGTGCTATACAGGGGATTCGAAATACGACGCTCACCTCACTGAAGACATTTATGTTTTCAACGGTGGTGATTTATATTGCAACAATATTACTAAATAGTATTCGAGGTAGAAAAGCATAGATGATCATACCTGATACCTCGAAGTCCTAATGTGTAACGAGCGCACTTAAATGGAGGGTATATGTCAAAAAGTTCGTTGAAAAAAAATATGATTTATCAAAGTGGCTATGAAATAATGGTGCTATTATTACCATTTATCACTAGTCCCTATATTTCTCGTGTTTTCGGTGCACAATGCTTAGGCGTGTATTCCTACACGGTTTCCATTGCATACTACTTTCAAATGTTTGCAATGCTTGGAATTAAATTCTATGGAAACCGGACAATAGCACAATGCCAAAATGATCGCAATAAAATGAATAAAACCTATAGTGAAATACTGACGTTGCATATTACCGTGTCGCTGATTTCACTGGGATTGTATTTTGTTTACTGTTTTTTTGAAAAAAAATATACATTATACTCTATTATTCAAGGCATGGTTGTTTTAGCCGGTCTTTTTGATGTCAGCTGGTTTTTCTTTGGAATAGAACAATTCAAAATTACTGTTATTCGCAGTGCGATAATTAAACTTGCTTCCGTTGTTTTGCTATTTTTGCTTACTAATACGAAGGATGATTTTTGGATATATGTTTTTCTCACGGCAGGATCTCAGTTGGCAAATCAGGTTGTCCTTTTTGTGATGGCAAAAAAATATGTAACCTTTAAGAGACCGAAATATAGCGAAGTCCTTCCACATTTGAAGCCGATGCTAATCCTGTTTATTCCCGTTCTTGCGCTTGGTATTTATAAGTACACTGATAAAATTATGCTAGGAATGTTTGGATTAGATACTGAACTTGGATTTTATGAAAACGCAGAGAAGATAGTAAATATTCCGTTGAGTGTTGTTTTTTCGTTCGGTTCAGTAATGTTACCCAAGATGTCGCAGATGGTTGCATCTAAAGAAGGTCAAGCCATACAAAGATTCATGAGGCTTTCGATAAAGTATATGGTTGGATTGTCTATGGGAATGGCTGCAGGACTAATTGGAATTTCTGAGATTTTTGCACCTGTTTTTTGGGGAGAAGGATTTGTTGAGAGTGGTGTGTTGATTAGGGTTCTCTCACTTTCAATTCCTTTTTCAACATTTGCGAGCATTGTCAGAAATCAAGATATGATTCCTAATGGGAAGGACAATGAGTATTGCATTTCAATTTTAGTTGGGGCGGTAGTTAATGTAGTATTAAACTATATGCTTATTCCTCAACATGGAGCAATAGGCGTTAGCATTGCAACAGTTACAGCAGAGATTCTGGTTTGCATCTGTCAGCTATGTTTTTCGAGAAAACAATTTGCTTATGGACAGTACATTCGGCAAACGGCTTTATTTCTAATCATATCTGTTTTCATGGCAATTGCAGTACGCTGTATTGGACGTTTACTTGGCAAGACTATAATTACACTTGTTATTCAAGTCGTTTTTGGAGTGGTTCTGTTTTGTGGATGCTCCATTGTTTTTATGTTTGTTACAAGAGATAGCGATCTGAAGTCAATAATGAAGAGCAAAGCAAAGTAAAAGCCAAAGATTATTCATGTCTTTACTGGAGGTAAAATAAAAATGTCTGCATTTGATAACGCAACCCTTATGATCACTGGTGGTACTGGTTCTTTTGGTTCTACCGTTCTGAAGCACTTCTTGGATTCTGACCTGAAGGAGATTCGTATCTTCTCTCGTGATGAGAAGAAGCAGGACGATATGCGCCACGAGCTTCAGGCGAAGCATCCCGACACCGCTAAGAAGGTCAAGTTCTACATCGGCGATGTCCGCAACCCGCAGTCCATCCGTGACGCGATGCCCGGTGTTGACTACATCTTCCACGCTGCTGCTCTGAAGCAGGTTCCTTCCTGCGAGTTCTTCCCCATGCAGGCCGTTCAGACCAATATTATTGGCACGGATAACGTGCTCCACGCTGCCATCGATGCAGGCGTTAAACGTGTGGTATGCCTGTCCACCGATAAGGCGGCTTATCCTATCAACGCTATGGGTATCTCAAAGGCAATGATGGAGCACGTCATCTATGCCAATGCCCGTGTGGCCGCCGAGCGCGGCGGTACGACCATTTGCTGCACCCGCTACGGAAACGTTATGTGTAGCCGTGGCAGTGTCATTCCTCTGTTCATTGACCAGATTAAGTCGGGCAACCCTATCACCATTACAGATCCCAACATGACTCGTTTTCTGATGAATTTGGACGAGGCTGTGGAACTGGTTATGTTTGCTTTCCAGCACGCCAATCCGGGAGATTTGTTTATTCAGAAGGCGGATGCTTCCACCATCGGAGATTTGGCTAAGGCTGTGCAGCAATTGTTTGGTGACACTGGCACTCATATTATCGGTACCCGCCACGGCGAGAAGTTGTTTGAGACTTTGATGACCCGTGAGGAACGTTTGCGTAGTGAAGACATGGGCAAGTATTTCCGTGTTGCTGCGGACGACCGTGACCTAAATTACGATAAGTTTGTAGTCAAAGGCGAAGTACATACGATGGCCGATGAATCGTACACAAGTCATAATACCAATCGTCTGGATGTAGAGAATACGGTGAAGAAGATTATGACCACCGACTACGTGCGAAACGCGCTGGCGGCGTGGGAGGCAGAGCGCAAGTGAACATCTTGGTAACTGGTGCCAAGGGTATGGTGGGAACCTCCCTGTGTAATAACCTGAAAAATATCCGGGATGGTAAGAACAAAACCCGTCCCAATCTGCATGTCGAAGAAATCTACGAGTATGACCTGAACTCTACTCCAGAAGAACTGGATGCATATTGCCAGAAAGCGGATTTTGTGTTCAACCTGGCAGGTGTGAATCGCCCGGAGAACCCGGAAGACTTCATGAAGGGCAACTTCGGCTTTGCATCCGACCTGCTGAACTGCCTGAAAAAGCACAACAACAAGGCAACCATCATGCTGTCCTCGTCCATTCAGGCTACGCTGGCTGGGCGGTTCGGCAACAGCGAGTACGGTCGCAGCAAAAAGGCCGGCGAGGAACTGTTCTTCCAGTATGCTCAGGAGACTGGGGCAAAGGTGGCCGTCTACCGCTTTGTCAACCTGATGGGGCACAGCCGTCCGAAGTACAACAGTGCTGTCAGTACCTTCTGCTGGGCGGTGGCCAACGATGAACCGTTCACAGTTAACGACCGCAGCACGGAGCTGGAATTGCTCTACATTGACGACCTCGTAGAAGGTATGTTTGATTTGCTGGAAGGCAAGGAGCAGCACTGTGAATTTGATGGTGTGGAGACTGTCCTGAAAGAGGATGGCCGCTATTGCTGTGTGCCTGTGACTCATAAGGTCACGCTGGGTGAGATTGTGGATTCGCTGCAGGAGTTTAAGCAGCAGCCGACGACGCTCATGATGCCTAAAATGCCGGAAGGATCTTTTGCCAAGAAGCTTTATTCGCTGTATCTGACCTACTTGCCAACGGACAAGTTCAAGTATGCCCTCAAGATGAATGTGGATGACCGCGGTTCCTTTACGGAGCTGGTACACACCGCCGATTGCGGGCAAGTGAGCATCAACATCAGCCGACCGGGGATCACGAAGGGGCAGCATTGGCACAACTCCAAGTGGGAGCTGTTCATCGTAGTGGCAGGTCACGGCTTGATTCGGGAGCGCAACATCAATACCGGTGAAACAGTAGAGTTTGAGGTTTCTGGCGATAAAATCGAGGCTGTTCACATGATTCCCGGTTGGACGCATAACATCATCAATCTGTCTGAGACGGAAAATTTGGTGACAGTCATGACCTGCAATGAGATCTTTGACCCGAACCACCCAGACACCTTGTTCGAGCCAGTGTGAGAGGAGATGCTGGTTGATGTTAGGAGAATTATATGGAACACAATTTTAAATGGAAAAATGATGGGCGAACCAAGGTCATGATTGGCTGCGGTACCCGTCCAGAAATTATTCGGTTGGCTGCGGTTATCAAACGCTGCCGGGAGTACTTTGACTGCTGTGTGGTCTATTACAATCAGAACTGGGACAGAAACCTCTCCACTGTTTTCTGGGAGGATTTCGAGCTGAAAAATACCTTCGGAGAATACGGACCGGACATTCTGGTGCCTGTGGTGGGCGAGAATCTGGGTGTGACCTGCGGTAATATTCTTGGCCGCAGCTATGAGCTTCTGTCTGAGTTGCAGCCGGAGGGATATCTGGTGCTGGGCGATACCAACTCCTGCCTGTCCGCCATTAGTGCAAAGCGGCTACATATTCCGCTGTTTCACATGGAGGCCGGCAACCGATGCAAGGACGAGTGTCTGCCCGAGGAGACCAATCGCCGCATCGTGGACGTAATATCCGATGTAAACCTGTGCTATTCCGAGTTTGCCCGGAAGTATCTGGCGGATACTGGTCTGCCCAAGGAGCGCACCTACCAGACTGGTTCTCCCATGGCAGAAGTGCTGCACATGAATCTGGAGAAAATCCAGAAAAGCGATGTGCTGGAGCGTCTGGGACTGGAGAAGGACAGGTACATTCTGCTGTCTGCCCACCGGGAAGAGAACATCGACTCCGAAAAGAATTTCTTGAGCCTGTTCACCGCCATCAACGCTTTGGCAGAAAAGTACGATATGCCCATCTTGTATTCCTGCCATCCCCGCAGCAAGCACCGTCTGGAAAAGAGCGACTTCAAACTCGACCCTCGTGTACGTGTCAACGAGCCGCTGGGCTTCAACGATTATAACAAGCTGCAAATGAACGCTCTGGCAATCGTTTCTGACTCCGGCACTCTGCCCGAAGAGAGCAGCTTCTATCTGTCCGTCGGTCATCCCATCGCTGCCGTGTGTATCCGCACCAGTACGGAACGCCCCGAGGCACTGGAAGCTGGTGACTTCATTCTCGCTGGCATTACCACCCGGGAACTTCTCAACGCTACTGATATGGCCATCGAGATGAAGCAGAAGGGCGTTCTGGGCAAGCCCTGTCCTGACTATGTGGACGAGACTGTGTCCATGAAGGTGGTTCGCATCATTCAGGGTTATGTAAACGTGGTCAATAAGATGGTGTGGAGAAAAGAGTAAGGGTGAAGAAGTTGGCTAAAACAGTATTTATCACCGGTTCATCCGGTTTCATTGGTTCCAACCTTGCCAAGCGTATCCTGACTACCGAGCCGGATACCAAGGTCATCGGTCTGGATAACATGAACGATTACTATGATGTCCGCATCAAGGAAGCTCGTCTTGCGGAGCTTCAAAAGTTCGAGAACTATACATTTATCAATGGAAACCTTGCGGACAAAGCACTTATCAACAGCATTTTTGAGAAGCATCACCCGGATATTGTGGTCAATCTGGGTGCTCAGGCTGGTGTGCGTTACTCTATCACCAACCCGGATGCTTACATCGAGAGCAACATGATTGGCTTCTATAACATTCTGGAAGCTTGCCGCCATTATCCTGTAGAACATCTGGTATATGCCTCCAGTTCCTCCGTCTATGGCAGCAACAAGAAGGTGCCGTACTCCACGGACGATAAGGTCGATAACCCGGTGTCGCTCTATGCCGCCACTAAAAAATCCAATGAGCTTATGGCACACGCCTATAGCAAGCTTTATAACATTCCCTCTACTGGTCTGCGGTTCTTTACGGTTTACGGTCCTGCTGGTCGTCCGGATATGGCATACTTTGGTTTTACCAATAAGTTGGTGAATGGTGAGACTATTAAAATCTTCAACTACGGTAACTGCAAGCGCGACTTTACTTATGTGGATGATATCGTGGAAGGTGTTGTCCGTGTGATGAAGAAACCGCCCGAAAAGAAAAACGGTGAAGATGGTCTACCGATTCCGCCGTATGCAATCTACAATATCGGCAACAGCAACCCGGAAAATTTGCTGGACTTCGTGCAGATTCTGTCCGAAGAACTGGTGCGTGCCGGTGTCCTGCCCGCAAATTACGACTTTGAGACTCATAAGGAACTTGTCCCCATGCAGCCAGGCGATGTACCCGTAACCTACGCTGATACCAGCGCACTGGAGCGCGATTTCGGCTTCAAGCCTCGTACACCGCTGCGTGAGGGTCTGCGCAAATTTGCAGAGTGGTACAAAGAGTTTTATATGGCGTAAATAGAAGAGAGAAGAGGATAAAAATGAAAATTGCAGTTGCAGGTACCGGCTATGTCGGCTTGTCCATTGCTACGCTGTTATCGCAGCACCATGAGGTCATGGCAGTGGATATTATCCCGGAGAAGGTTGATCTCATCAACCACAAGAAGTCGCCCATTCAGGACGAGTACATTGAGAAGTATCTTGCAGAAAAAGATTTGAATCTGACGGCGACTCTCGATACAGAAGCTGCTTATAAGGATGCGGACTTCGTTGTCATCGCTGCGCCTACCAACTATGACAGCAAGAAAAACTTCTTTGATACTTCGGCAGTTGAAACAGTCATTAAGCTAGTCATTCAGTACAACCCGGATGCTATCATGGTCATTAAGTCCACAATTCCTGTTGGCTTCACTGCAAGCGTGCGCGAGAAATATCATTGTGATAACATCCTCTTCAGCCCGGAGTTCCTGCGTGAATCCAAGGCACTGTACGACAACCTCTATCCCAGCCGGATTATTGTCGGCACGGATGTGGAGAATGCTCGTCTGGTGAAAGTTGCGAATACCTTCGCGGGTCTGCTGCAGGAGGGCGCCATCAAGGAGAACATCGATACGCTGATTATGGGCTTTACCGAGGCCGAGGCTGTCAAACTGTTCGCTAATACTTACCTTGCGCTGCGTGTATCTTACTTCAACGAGCTGGATACCTACGCTGAGATGAAGGGGCTGAATACCCAGCAGATCATCAAGGGCGTCTGCCTTGACCCTCGCATCGGTGATCAGTATAACAACCCCAGCTTCGGCTACGGTGGCTACTGCCTGCCTAAGGATACCAAGCAGTTGCTTGCCAACTATGCCGATGTCCCAGAGAATCTAATCGAAGCAATCGTAGAGTCCAACCGTACTCGTAAGGATTATATTGCTGACCGTGTGCTGGAAATTGCTGGCGCATACGAGGCAAACGAGGCCTATGATCCGAGCAAGGAACACAGTGTTGTGGTAGGTGTCTATCGCCTGACCATGAAGTCCAATTCCGATAATTTCCGCCAGAGCAGCATCCAAGGCGTCATGAAGCGCATCAAGGCAAAGGGCGCAACTGTGATTATCTATGAGCCGACGCTCAAAGACGGCGCCACTTTCTTTGGCAGCGAAGTCGTAAATGACCTTGAGGAGTTCAAGAAGCGCAGCCAGGCCATTATTGCAAATCGTTACGACAGCTGCCTGGACGATGTGCAGGAGAAGGTCTACACGAGAGATCTGTTCCGTAGAGACTAATACTTAGCGGCCATGTGTTCCAAGCACATGGCTACGCTGCTCAAATATGCTACCTCTCCGTGGCGAGTAAAAGGCAACGTGCGCTTGATATTCCGTTTATAACATAAGGGAGACCATACTTTGAAAAACAGAAAAAAACCGATTGGTATTATCATTGCCATTTCAATAGTTTTACTTTTAACGATAGTAACTCTGTTGGGGTGGGCGTATTATAATTCAAAGCTTGATTTAATTCAATATGATGATGGTAGCAAAGACATTGACACCAGCACAAGTTACGCCATAGATAATGATGAGTTGGACATTGCCGACCTTCCAGATGCACCGGAAGATGTGGATGCTTCCGTGAAAATAGAAGTTTTGGAAGGTGACATTTATCACGATAACAATGTTGTAAATATTCTGTTGCTCGGCACGGATGAACGAACGGATGAATTTAATGAAAACGCACGTGCGGATGCAATCATGGTGATGAGTCTGAATACCAAGGAGCATACGATCAAGCTCATCAGTATTGAACGGGGAATCGGCGTACCGGTGCCGGGACGTAATGATGATTGGATCACACACACCTTCCGATATGGCGGTGCTGCCCTTACAATGCAGACGGTGCGCGATTGCTTCAAATTGGACGTAGAACGATATGTTCGTGTGAATTTCAATGTAGTAAGTAAAGCTATCGACAAAATCGGCGGCGTAGATATTGAGTTGACACAAGCAGAAGCTGAGCATCTAAACAGTGCCAAGAAAAATTATTATGAAAGCGGCTCTGACATCCAAACGGTACATGCAGGTACCAATCATTTGAACGGTGATACGGCAATGGCGTATGCCCGTATTCGTAAAATCGATAGCGACTGGAAACGCATTGAACGGCAGCGCACGGTGATCCAGGCAGCAATTAATCAGGTGAAAAATTCAGATATTTTCACTCTAAATGCATTAGCTGATGCAATTTTACCCATGGTTCAAACGAATTTGACAAAAGCTGAAATTACACGTTTGATGCTTGAGGTACCTGCATTTCTGAGTGAAGGCTCTAAGATGGAACAAATGACGATTCCTACCTACGAAACATGCTGGAACAGCGTAGGGGTGGACGGACGCAAAATGATCGGGGTCGATTTTGAAGCCAATGCGCAAATTCTAAAAACTTTTTTCTATGATATCTCTTGATATATTGCTTAAAATTCGTAAAAAATAGGGCAAGGAAGACTCAAACGTCTTTCTCGCCCTGTTTTGTTTACAGTACAATATATGTTTTGGCAGAAATATATGATTCAGTTTTTGCCAAGTTGTTTCACGGCCTGGTTGATGCCAGTCGCCGCAAGACCAGACACCGCGCCGACAGCTGCCGCCGTGATAGGATCTGTTGCAGGAAATTCAGGCATGCCAGCGTACATGGCTACAAGGCCCAGCACGAGGCCAGTGCAACCACAGATGACAGGAATATATTTATTATCAAGCGGCGTGGTTTTTGCACCAGAGCCAACCAAATAGCACAGAACTGTAATCGCAGCCACGGAACCAATACCAAAAATAGAAATATCCATAAAATCAACCTTCCTTTGTTGAGTTATATAAAGTTAAGTAACCGAGTTATACACTCGCAACATATGTTTTAATATCAGAGATCTTTTTGTTCGCTGCATCTGCACGTGTGGTCTCTTTGCTGGCAAGACTGATAGCCGCATCTCTTTCGGCAGTAGCCTGCGCCAATTCCGCTTCCAATTCTGCTGTGCCTCCGCTGTCTGCCTGTGCCATACATGCCGTAATGGCATCCCCGGCAGATAGTTCCACAATTTCGCTGCGATCAGGTAGCACCACAGCATACCGTTTTTCGGCTCCCGCCTGAATTCGCACCCATGCATAGGTGCCATCGCTACCTACATCTGCTTGAATGGGGTAGTGTTCGCCTACCTTTAGACGTCCACCATTGTAGGTGGTATCTACGGCATTCACATCAGCACGAGAGAACACTTCGCACTTGTCGGAAAGAACTTTTAGGAATTTCATATCGTTTTCAGCCTCCTTATCAATCTTAAATGCGTGTCCTACGTTGTCTTTGACGATGGTTAGGTTGTCGGCGCGTACAAAGCCACTTCTGGTATAAACCATTGTGTCGGGGCGAAGGAAACACACATCATATTCATGCATCTGATTTGCAATTACATATGTGCCTCGGCTATTTTTATACTGAGTTGTATTTTTGCCTTGGCTCCACTCACGGTGCGTGTGGTGTGCGAACCGGTCCTTTCGGCCGTTGCCAAACCCACCTTCATATCCAATAATGGTTCCCTGTTTGACATGTGCTCCGGCAGCAAATCGGTTAAGATTGTCATGCATAAATAAAAAGGTAATGATACCCACATAGCCGTTCGCACACTCTACCGGTTCATCGCTGACGAAATACGTTTCGTGGCTGCTGTCGGTGCGCACACGGGTAAAATATCCATCAAACGGTGCAAGCACTGGGCTGTCGAATGCTGTGCTTTCTCCTCCATCGTCACGAGCCAAGCTTCCCTTATGCGAAGTTACACCGTATTCGTCCTGAGTAATACGCATATGTGTACCAGGAAACAATACTTTTTGTGCCATAAGGCGACCCTCCCTTACAGGCCAAGTGCGGCAAGCTGTTGCTCAATATAAGTGCGTTGCTCAAGCTCTACCACCAAATGCATGGCATCAGATACTTGTCCACTGGAAAAATTGGTATTCGTGATCCGTTTCTTCCCAACACTCGTAACGATACAATACTGCTTGTAGAGCGTGTCATAAATGATGTCTCCAGCTTTCTGGCCTTTTTCAGGGTTGTCCTCATCTACCGTACGTGTCATGCGGATTTCAGACGTTGCATTTTCGTCTGCAAATATTGCGGCGAACGTATCTACGGGCATGGCGTCTTCTGGCAAGTGAATCTCCATCCGACTCCGTGTGCTCGGATTGCCGCTGGGGTAAACTGCCGTAGAATCAAGAGCTGTATATTCTTTTCCATTCTTCAATGTAATTTTAAGCATATGTGGTCCTCCATTTTAAATCAAATAGCATCCGTTCATTTCGATAGTTGCATTCTTTCCCAAATGGGTAGCACCAGAATCTACTTCCAGTATTAAGTAGTAGTTCCCATTAGCGGTGTTAATAGTAAATAAGTCACTAGATACAAATGTCTTATCATACCCAGAACCAGATTCACCTGTATCGTAATAAATAAGCTGTTGGACTACATTACCGTTGATGTCTCCAAGTGCCACCTTGATTTTTGAAAAGCTGTTTGTGATGTACGCGTGCAGGTTTGCAAAGAACAGTTTTGAATATCCCCATGAATTGAATGGACCGAGCATCACGCGTCCCCACCCACGTTCTGTGCCACCGAATGCGTCCACCTTAATATGTGTGCCGGTATTAGTAACTGTGAAGTAATCGGTCCATCCAAGATTCTGTGTTTTGGCAACTGGTGCGCCGGGATAAATCGTTGCCTGCTTTTTCCAAACCTCAACGTTATTTGCTTTAAGGCTCGATAACGACACGCCGTTCTCTATGACGGCCCCGCTGCCGGGTATTGAATTACCGTTAAAAATCAAAGGCATGTTTGCACCGCCTCACGAATAGTTGATTGTCAGCGTAGTGCCGGACAGGCTCATTGTGATGTTGCTTGCCCGCCGCGCATTGGACAGGCGGCTGTCGTTGCCTTGGCATACAGTGCCCGCCGCTGTGCCGAAGTTTTTATTGAATGCATTGTTTTTTGTGAATGCGGGTTCTTTTGCATTCAGTTTTGTGTTCATCTCTGCTTCGGTATAGTACCTGTCGTCATGAGTATGTTCAAAGTCAACGATTGCAGCTTTTTCTGTTTCATAATGTAAAGTATCATATGAGCCATCGGCAAGTTTCTGATGTGCTCGAACAATTTTTTTCGCCATTGAAATCCCTCCCTACGAGATGACCTCAAGCCATATATCGTCTTTTAACTGACCTGATGGCTGATTTTGATTAATTATGATCTGCTTAGTGGTATTTGCGAGATATGTTTCATACTGATATTTGTAGTATGTTTCAATCGCAATGATGGCATCACGATACTGATTGAGTGTCTCAGCATTGATGAGCATTGTTTTAAGCTCAGGATAAGTAGAGAGAATTGCATTAGCTCCTGCCAGGTCATGCGCAGCATACTTGGCGTGATATTGTTCAATTTTGGTGAGATCTTCAATCCCAGGCTCAGTTTTTTTAGGGAACGAATCAATGTTTTCTGGAAAGGAAGTACCATTTAAATTTGGATATGTTGCGCTGATTGCGGCCACCTCCCTGTAAAATAAAAAGCGCCATTTAAAAGGCGCTTTGGCTTGTTGCACTATTGGACGATAAACGGATATAACGGATAAAACTCAATGCAGCTCAGCGTTGACAGTCCATTTGAAGTACTTATTTGCTTTACAATATATTTTTTTGTTTCACCTGTGCGCTTTGAAGTGTATTCAATAAGCTGATTTGTTGAAAGCCATGGGATTTCGATGATTGGAAGTTCTAATCGGCTCATGAGGCGTGTTGTTTTCCATGTTTCATAGTCAGCTCGTTGAGAAGCTAAATCATTAGAAAATATATTTTCATATTCTCCGCCAGCCAGTGGTCGTCGAATTTCGTCTTTCCACATTTCCTTTATTGCAAACGGACTATCAGGAATCACACGATATTTTATGTTGTTGCAACTTTCATAGACTTTATCTTCAGCAATTTGTTCTGCGGTTGGCGTAAAAGCAACTTCTTTGCAAATCGCGTGTACTTGGCACTCCCCATAAAAATAGAAGTATCCTTTTTTATACTTCACAATATATTGCGTTTCAGGCCGCATATCGCCAGCGCTTATTGGAATATTGCCTTCGTATACAATTGGATAGGATGGACCATTGTTAAAAGACATTTTTTGCCCTTTCACTGAGGTCGCGCTGACTGACACTTGAAACTTGGTGTTGAGGACAAGACTGTTGCCATCAAAGTTTTCGTCTTCAATAGTCATCTTGTATGTATCTCCAGAGACCGTGCATTTGTCGCTATAACGATCTGGTTCAATATTTTGTCCATAAAGGTCGGTGACGTTTGCAACTTCAGTGAAAGTAAGGGTACAAGGCTCTCCTTGAACAAGCGGGGCCAATTGCTCTGCAGTAATTACAGGTTCGTCAAATTCGCACGTGGGGATACCTTGAAACACAAATGTTCCATCTACATCGAAAAAGGCTTCCCAACCGGGATACAAATCACGTATTTCAACAACTTTTTCCCAGATACTGGTGTTTACGTCAAATTCCATGTCATATGGGATTTCATCAAATTCTGCAATGGTTTCCTCGTACCCATCAGGAACGCTTCTGTGGTATGTGTCTATACGATACTTTTTAAATCCAGCCTCTTGGGTGATAAGAGATATCAGTGCTCCTCGAATACTACTTCCTTCTTCAATCTTTGTTGTCAGGCCACGCACATAGCCATTACGTGTTCCATCGCAGCAAGCTGATTGGTCAACACATGAAATCTGAAGGGAAGAAGTACTTGAATCCCAGCTGAAACTATTATCACAAATCGTATAAACTCCTTTGGGATAATATGTGATTTCTGACGTGCGCATATCTTCATATCCTACATATACACGAATAAGTTTATCAAGCCAAATTTTTGCGTTCGCATCGACGTCAAAAGTTTTGTCTTTGATTACAACAGAAAGAGAGATTGTTCTTCTGGTATCAGAGTCGCAGTCTTCGCTATAAGAGTATTCGGTAATTGAACCTTGAAATGAATCAACAATTTGCATATCATAATTAAGAATCTGCGCCATTACATACATGTTTTTAGTATGCTGATGTAAGATTGAAAGATCACGCTTGGTTTGAAAGTGCATGCTCACACCTCCAAACCGACGTTTACCAATCCATTACTCACCAAATCATTCGTGCTGTTGCAATCTCCAATTTCTACCCAGTCAAAATTGATTGATGGTACTTCGCGATGCCCAGACGGGGAGAGAGAGGGGGAACCTGTAACTCGAATCATCCAAACCCGGCCGTCTTCATATTTAAGAATTTTTGCCTTCCGATTTTGCAGCCACTCTAGAATTTGATTGCGCCTATCAGTATTGTCATACCAATCCATTGATGGAACAAAAAAGAATGCGGCGAAAGTAGACGCATAGTAATTATTTTGGCTATTTGATATCACATATGGATATTTGGAATCAAGTGTGTTTACAACTTGTGCATTTTGATTTTTAGAAACATTCCCCGTTGCAACATTGTACTCGGTACCATAAATAGTCTCTGCATCAGCAATGAAATATCCCTTGAATTCACTTTGCACTTCTATCAAGCTTAAATTGCCCTCTATATCTCCATACACTGGGACGACAGCGTACTCGTATGATCTCATGTTTCCGGCGAATCGGTCAATGTAGATGTCATAAAAATCGGCAGCTTTATGAATCGCTTTTTCAAAAACGGTTGCCCAGTCAGTTGTACCTTTTAGACGTTTTTTTAGGCGAAGCATATCAACGTTATCTGCCGTGAAATCAACATTGCCAGCAAGGGTGTTTTCATTGAATTTTGCGTCCAACACCGTATTCATATCCCAAATGTCAGAAATAGATATTGTATATGCAAATGAAGTGTCATTTGTGATTTTTAATCTGTCAAATATGCCGTTACGAAGCGATATATTGTTGATGAGAGCGACGCTTGTCGGAGTGGGAGCTGCTGTTTGTGCCTCACCCAAAAAAGCTGTACTTAAAAATAGCATATAACCACCCTCACTGAAGCTTTAAGTCGTATAAATTGTTGAATTTTCGAATCCAGATATGTACCATTTGAGAACTTGAGGGCGGATCGATAAAATTGCTTAATTTATCATAGCATACTCCAGAATGATAGGCCTTTAATTCTAAGTAGGCTTTTTTTACCCCTATGTTTGAAAAAGTATCCTCCATATATTCAACCGTTACACGGTCGCCGTTTGAATTTTTCATTTCCATAATTGTAGTGCATCCGTTTAAATCGCTGCAATCAATTTGAATGGTGTAATCGCCTGCTAAGTTAACTCCTTCGGAAAACACAACTTTATCGTTTCGAAGATCAATCTTTTCGCCGTTAATATAGATAGCGTCTCCATTTTCGGTTTCGCCAATGATTGAGTGAATATTAAAAGTAATTGAAACAGTGCCTTCGCATTTATTATTCTGGCCCAAAAGCAATGCAGAAAGGTATGGAGAAGAATATTCAACTGAAAAAGTCACCGGATCAATCTCGGCATGTAGTCCATTCACCGTATCGAAATACGCATAGGCAGTGTAAGAATGCCCAGATTCAAGCCCTGTCACCATAATATCTAACCCTTGCATGGCGTATCTTGCGCCAGAATCAAAAACCGTTTTGTCATTCGCGTTGTTATCTTTAATGAGAATAGAATATGTATTTAGCAGTTCTTTTTCGCGTTGCAAATATGACAGTTGTAATAGATAAGATGCATATGCAATCACTTGGTTAGGTGTTATATTAATTGACAATATGGGGGTACTATAACAATAAAAGTCAATATGGTTGCTCTCTTCGCTTATTTTTCCTGACGCGTCATACACATAAATTTTAGCGCTGTAATATGTACCATTTGAAAGTGTTTTAGCAGGCAACACATATGCTTTCTTTGAAGAGGTTTGTGTTTGCTCATAAACGGTTTTTCCATTAGAATTGGTGTATACAATCAGTTTGCTTTTTGAAATAATTGAAGGATAAGAGAATTCGAACTCGTGCTCTTTGGTGGCATCAAACGCATTTTGTGGTTTTAATATGGGTTTTATTTTTATCACCACCCTCAAGATAATTATATATTTCAAATCAGATAGCAGCCGTTCATTTCGATAGTTGCATTTAAACCGCGCGAAGTAGCTCCAGAATCCACTTCTAATATCAGATAATAATTCCCATTGGCCGAGTTGATCGTAAACAAATTTGAGGATACGAATGTTCTATCATATCCGCCAAGTGATTCCCCTGTATCATAAGCGATAAGACGTTGAACCCAATTCCCATTGATGTCGCCAAGAGACACCGCTATTTTTGAAAAAGCATTGGTGATGTACGCGTGCAGGTTTGCAAAGAACAGTTTTGAATATCCTATAGAACTGAATGGACCGAGCATCACGCGGCCCCATCCGCGTTCAGTACCGCCGAATGCGTCTACCTTAATATGATAGCCTAGGTTTGTCACAGTGAAATATGGTGAATATCCAAGGTTCTGCGTCTTTGCAACTGGTATTCCGGGATATACTTTCTGCTGACGCTGCCATACAAGCACATCGTTGAAATAATACTTTTTTAACTGCACATCGTTAAACCGGATATAGCTCGACTCGGGGATAAGCATATCATTTTGGCGATAACTCACGTCGTTCGCCCCCTCAACTGTAATACACCCATAAATCAGAACCGTTTAGCCCCATGGAAAGATTGTTTGCACGTCCAGATGTTGTTGCATGGTCAGCATACAGCGCAGCGTAATATTTCCGCGTACCATCTTTGTTATTGGTTCCGGTAAAAGGAAAATACCACGTATTCCGGTTGCTCGGACCGGGGTTGTCTACAACAGGCGTAAGTCCCGCAAGTTTTGACGAATCGGCTGCTTTCTCTGTTCTGCCCAAGGCACCAATACCTGCGGGTGTAATGTTTACAGATTTGGCCACACTTCCATCGTATGCACCTTGGCTCGTACCGTTCAAGCTGATTGCCAGTGCTGCGGGGTTCTTAAGCGACACTGGGAAATCCGTGATTTCACTCTTTGTGTGTTTGTGCGTGGACGGCGGGAACGTGTTGGGTTTTCCCGTCACGCCCGACCATGGAACAGTCTCAGCTTTATCTACGACTCCATCACCATTTGCATCATATACGGCCTTCGTCATATCACCGCTGCCAGCAGCTATCATTTTATCGTCCACGTATTTTTTAGTAGCCGGATGCATGTTAGCTGTAGGTGCTGCATGAAGCGTAATAAATCCAGTCATTGTGCCGCCACTTTTGGGCAATGCCGCATCAGCCTTTATGCCTTGCTCAGCAGTTGCCGCGCCGATGGCGGCGGGTGTTGGTTTGTTATTGTCTGAATAAACGCGCTTTCCTTGTTCTTTCAGCTGCTTCGAGAAATTCACATTCATATCCCGGTCCCAGGAGAATGGATAGTCGCCTTTCACCATATCATTGGGAATAGCCCATGCGTTGTCGCCATAAAATCGAATGTCTCTAATATTTGGAGATATTGTGGTGTCATTGCCGAGTTTGGTGGTCCGGAATGTCATTCTGTATTTGTAGTTGTTTCCGGTCTGGCTGACACCGCCGCCAAATGTCCCGTAAGGGAAGTTGATCACATTAGGCCCTGGCCATCCGTTGAGAGGCACATCCTTACGAATAAACGAAAAAGTGTCTTTTGCGCCAATTGTAGATCGTTCCAAATCGAGCGTACAAGCATGCGACACGGTCGAAAACCAAATGTACAACTGATCAAAGCTTACATAACGGTCCAGAGGTTCAATTGTGATACGTACGCAGTCGTTTGTGGAAACCGGCGAACTTTTTGACAACCTAACATAGGCGTCGCACGTCAGTGCGAATAAATCGCGTTTCTGTGCTTCGCTCAGGCCGTAATCTTCCCACGTTTTTCCGGCATCGGACGAATATTCTACAGTGATGCAGTTTGCAGGAAGAAAGGCACTTTTAGGACTACGTGCCGTATTGATCATTCCTCTATCGGTCGAACCAATATTGCCAGCCCAATTTTCGTTGCCACCGCGCACAATATCGAGAGTAGAATGCTTATGTTTTGCATTAGCCGCACCAATAGAGGATACCGTATGTGTATGCGTTGATGACGCGAAATTTGTTGCTTCCTTGCCATCAAGCAAATCTGCATCAAGTTTTGAGCCAGAACCATCTACTGTCAGTAACTTTTTCAATATATCTGCAGCGGTATAGCTGGAAGCAGGAAGTGCCGCGTCCGCCTTACTTTTTGCGCTATTCCAGTTTGTTCGTTCGGTTGCCGTTATATGCTTAATAGCGTCAGAAATATGTGTATATGCAGAATTCCAATTGGATACCAACGTGGACGTTATTCCATCTAATACACTTTTATTTGAATGTGTGTGTTGACTTGTAGCAGCTCCATTCCAGTTTGTTCGTTCCGCTGCCGTGATGTGTTTTACTGTGTCAGATATATGAGTGTATGCTGCAGTCCAGTTGTCAATAAAAGCTTGAGTGATTTTATCGATTATGCTTTTATTGGAATGTGTATGGCGTGCAGATGTGTTAGCGGAAACATTCGACTTGTCTGTGTTGGTAAAATCATTTGTAGATAATTGTTTACCGGTTACGACAGACACTTTATTGCCCAGAAGAGAAGAGAGGCCTTCGACATTCTCGCTTTTTACAATGATTTCTTCGTTTGTTTTATTGAACCGCTTAAATTTATTTGCCAATATCAACCCACCCCTCTTACGACAGAACCTCGTACCAGAAATCTCCACTCTTAAGTGATGCGGGTTCGCTATTGCTGACTTCGATTAACTGTACATGCCCTTGCGCGCAGAACGCATAATTGGCAATGAATGTTCCTGCAAGCAGAAAGATAACAGAAATATGTGTTGCATCTACAATTGCGTAGTTATAATCAATACCATGAATTGCTTTTTCCCATATACTATTTCTTTGCGCCAAAATCTCCACAGAGCATGTCTTGAAATCATCCGTATGTGGAATTACAATTTCTATTTCCTTACCAGCAGTCACGGTTCCGCTCCAGTGAACAACACCAGTAGGAAGATTTGACTGAAGCTCTTCTTGTATTCGAGAAGCTGTCCAAAGGACGTTACCGGAACCCGAATCATTTACATGTACTTTATCTACAGTGTCTGCATTGCCGCCATTGGCCGGTAAAGAGGTAGGAAAGTCAGTAATTTGACTTTTGGTATGAGAATGAGTTTTTGATGCAGCATCAGTAATTCCATAACCCGCCAGTGTCGTAGGATTGGAACCAGCAGTAACATGACCCTGATCGTTTACGGTCACGCTTTTGTATGTGCCGGCAGTAACACCGCTATTAGGGTGTGTGTAAACTTTTTCTGAACCCCATACGGCTGTTCCGTCTGCACTCCATTTTAATATCTGACCGCTTGCGCCACCGGAAGGAATATGTTTATTGCCAGAGGATGTTGGATGTGTATAAATAGTATCCGTAAATTTAGCGTTTGCTGGCACAGCGGTAAGAACAGTGAGTCCGTTTACCTTTTCTGCGTTGTCTACGACACCATTATCATTTATGTCGTAAACGCTTTTAAGCATATTTCCTACACCCTTGTCGGCAATTGCGTCATCGACATACTTCTTTGTAGAGGGGCTATAATCTGATGTAGGCGTGTATTCTGTAGTGTTTGTTTTAGTAAGCACATCGGACTTATTGGCCTTTGAAGATACAGTGTTCCATAAAGTGCGCTCAGAGGCAGTGATATGCTTTACAGCATCCGAGATATGAGAAAATGCTGCATTCCAATTGTCCAATAGCGTCTGTGTAATTTTGTCAATTACAGATTTGTTTCCATGAGAGTGCCGCGCTGCAGTGTTGCTTGCAACGTTATTTTTCTCAGTTGTTGTATAATCGTTTGTAGAAAGCCCCTTACCTTCAGCCTTATCAACCTTTAGAGCAAGCCTTTCATCAAGTCCCTCGACGTTTTCGACTAATACACCAAGTTCTACTGGAGTATTACTGTCTCGTTTAATTTTAAAATAGCTCATACGGGCCTCCAATCTTTAGCTCAGTACTTCAAGCCAAATATCGTTGGCGTTTAAGTTTACTGGTTCTGATGAATCAATTCTTGTTGTTGTTAAAGTGCCTAACGCACAATAGCCATAATTGACAGTGTATGTACCAGCATTGAAAAATCTTATTTCAATGTGTGACGTATCTCTATATGTATATCCATAATCTATTGCGTGGATCGCTTTTGTTAATTTCCCGTCATCCAATCGCATCAATACTTCCAGTGAATTTGTTTTATATCCTTCTGAAGTCGGAATGCCAAAATCAATCACTTGGTTGGACGTAACAGTGCCAGACCATTGTAGAAGCTGTATCGGAAGATTTTGATCCAACTCGGCTTTGATACGATCTGCCGTCCAAATAACGCCTGTATCCAAAGAGTCATTTACTTCTTTGCCGCTAATTCGGTCTGCGTTATTGGAATGCGCCGCCTTATCTACAATACCATCATTATTAGTATCATATATGCTTTTGAGCATATCTCCAGGCGAATGGTCTTGGACGTAATCATCGACATACTTCTTTGTAGCAGGATGATAATTTGAAGTAGGGGAATATTGTGTCGTGTTCGTTTTGGTGAGTACATCTGATGTGTTTGCTTTATCTTTTACTGAGTTCCACAATATCCTTTCGGCAGAAGTGATGTGTTTTACAGCATCGCTTACATGGGACACGGCACTATTCCATGCACTAATCAGTGTTTGCGTTATTTTATCAAGAACAGACTTGTTAGAGTGAGTATGCAACTCTGTATCGGCAGGTAATGCGCCAACTTCACTAGCTGTGTAAGTTGGCTTGTTAGGTTGCTTCGCCCACGAATATACATCGCTTGCAGGTAGGGAAGATGGCTTGTTCTTTAAGAATGCCTTTGATGAGCTGTTTGCCTCTGCCCAATCAGTTTGAACGATATCAGTGAGATTGGCTTTACTTGAAATTTTGTTTATTTCAGCCAATAACTCAGCAGTGAGATCAGAAAAATCGACGTTGCTTTTAAAGGCCAACGCTTTCAGATCTCCCATGTTATCAATCATTTTTTGAGTAAGCTGATGCAATACATCAAGATTTGAATGTGTATGGGAATTGCCGCCCTCTGACGGGTCTCCAGAACTTCCGGTTTTAGGAATGATAATAGTATTTTTGATGTTATTTTGCGGCGACAAAATACGCACGTAATCTCCAAGGTTAAAACGTGCACTGGGCTGTCCTTTTACAGTAAGCTGTTTTCCGTTATATTCGACAACATATTGATTGTTAGACTTAACTCCAACAATTTTAGCGGTATATGTTTTATCAAAATGAGCTTTCTCAATTTCCTCGCGGCATGTTTTCACGATGCGCTCTGCGAGTACACGTAATGCCTTTTGTAGTTCATCATGTTCAGAAGGAGTCATAAGACATGCCTCCTTTGCAATAAAAAAGAGCCACACAAGTGTGACTCTTTCCATAAATCTTATTGTTTTATCAAAAGCAACAGGCAAATGGCTACTGTTAAACGATTTATTCGGCTGCTTTGCTGCTTGTTTGAAGGTTATAAGTCATAACGACTTCTGAATTTTCACTTGGATACAGAATTTCTACATGATCTATATGAGAAAGCTGCACCGCGATTATTGCCGGATATGAATAATCATCAGAAGATGCTCTTTTATTTCCATTTTCATATACATAATAGTCCTGTAGTGCAAACCAAGATTCTGTTCCGTTTTCTTCGTATTCTACTAAAGTGCCAACAATGTACGAGTCGTTATTGAACGATGGATACAATATAAGGCTGGTGCCAAATTTATGATCAATAATATCATTCCATATATTATTGTTTTGTGATTTGTTTGCAAACATTGACAATGCTTTTTTTATCTTTGGATTCCTGTATATACAGTACACAATATAGCCGGATACAACGCCAAAGCATAAATATATAACATAGATCAAACCAGTAGTGTAAATTAAGTTGAACTTGTATAAAATAGAATCAATTAAAACTTTTATTGCATAGCTAATGCAAATACTATAAACGTTTATATGGCTATATTCCAGTTCGTTTGAGCTTAAAAATAAGAAAATAGAAATAGAAACAAACCCTGGAAAAAAATAAGATAGTATTTCTGGGATTGAATGGAAGATTTCTAACGATGGCATTTTGCTACTCCGTTTTTGATGATGTTTGTTTTCCTTTGCTCTTAACAATATTGGCATTGACCGCCTTAGAGGTATCTGGTTTATTTACAGTACGTGTAAAAGTTAACCTTGAACTGGTTTTAGAAATGCTGTTATTGATATCATCACATGAATGCTTGCTTTTATCCACTTCAAAATCACCTCGATATGAGTATATCATATTTAAGATGATTTTGAAGTGGGTGCATCAAAAAAAGAGCCACACATTTGCGTGACTCTTTTGATAATTTATCTGAGGATTTCACTTTAAGTATTTACACAAATTAGCTTCCAATGCATCCATGCATAATTGCGCATCATAGGCCTTCTTTTTTGTGCTATAGGTTAGAGGCTTGTAACGAGCTTGATGTGAATACTCTAATAGAGCTGTATAGCTTTCCATTACATCATCGGTGAAAATATCTTTATTTTTTTCCATGAATTCGCGTCGTTTGCTGTGATCTACACTATCAATGTCAAACTTCTTTTTTAATACAGCTTCAACTAAATGAACACATGCATAAAACTCCACAACAATTTCCCAGTCATAGTAGTATACACCTTTATGATCTTTGGGGTTATTCGCACGGCAGATACTGAGAAACTCTTTATTGTGTTCCATTTTTAACTTGTGTTCATCACAACTAGGCATCGTTCGAATATTCCTTTGTACCTTGTAATTTAAAATAGCTAATGAAAGATATCACAACTAAGGAAAAGTACAGGAGAATGTAAGTCTTCATTGCTCACCATCTCTGATGTAGCATATAGGACATGCACTTCATATTTGTTTTTCGAGTAAAAAGCATTAATCAACCGAATTGCTTTTCGATATTCTTTGTAGTCTTCTTCCTTAGCTACAATCAAATACGTAGGTGTTTGGTTTTGACGCGAAAGTCCTACTCTCAAATAGTTATCAGACAAAGTGAGTAGTTGAAAAAACAGCTTGTACTCTTCGCTCGTGAATCCTTTTTCAAGGTTGGGATGCGACTCCACCAAAAGTTTGTTTAGATTGTCAACACAACGCTCAAGTTCATCGATGGTGTTATCTTCATCAGAATTTTTTAACCAGCCCGTCATTTGGGCTCTTTGCTTTTCTGAGATAAAACCACTTTCATCCAGTTGCTCGTGTCGTACAGCAGTACAATACAATTCTTTCATACATTCCAAAAATTCTGATTCTGTTTTTGTCTTTTGCAATTGTTCAAGCAACTTGAGTCCGTCAGCAGTGCTATTTACGGGTGCGATTTTATATCCGTTTGCCTGCTTGCTAGTCTGGGTTGATTGCATCTTTTTCATCTCCCAAATCTGGCTGTGTCTTTGAGTTTTCAATGTATTTTTTTTGATGCTCCTTAAAGGCATTTAATATTTGTTCGGCAAAAAACAATGCATCTGTTGGCTCTATCGACAAATGTACCTCGTCAGTCACTTTTCTCTGATCATCAACGTGGGCGAATCCGACATTGAAATAATGTTCAGTAACCTCGATTTTAATTGCATTTGGAGAATAGACACTATGTTTTGTATTATCCATTAAATTACCTCTCATTTACCCAAAATGTCCGTACCTCATGCAATCATATGCACATAGTACATTAAATTGTACTGTTGCACATCTATTGTAACAAAATCTTCAGGCCGGTTCAAGTAAATAGCCTGAATTAAAAACTTTTTAGCTGTTTTTTCGGCTTTTTCCCTTTTTTAGCCCTTAAGAATGGCATATAACTGGAAATATTGTGCCCACCTAGGATGTTTTTAATCTTTGTGCTAAAGCGTTGACAGGAAAATTGTTGAGCTGGCGTTGAGGCAGTCACTATGAGTTTTGCGAGGCTGCTTCTATACAGGGAAACGGATTGAAAAATCGCAATTCGCAATACAACACCAATCACCGCCCTAGCTCCTGCTTCAAGATAGCGGGGAACTCACGGGTGAGTATTTTAGCGAACGACATTGTATCGTTCACGCCATGCATGATAATATCTCCAAATTTGAATTCGAAGATTTTGTTTGTACCAACTGAATTAGCTGCCAACATCTGATTGTTAAACAAATTCTTGAACTGTTCTTGCAGCATTGTTTGAGGAGACTTGGCCATCGCGATTAGATTTTTTGTTGCCTGCGCGGGGATAACGCCTGAACCAAGTTCAAGAGATGTAAGCCTTCCATGCTTAGGCGCTCGCACAATCAGCTCACTGCCGGCGTTTCTGCCAATTCCATCATCCACATAAGCAAGCGTCGTAGGGGAGAACATAGTGCCGTTGGCATATTTCTCAATGCGGAAAAATCCTTGTGATGCGCCCAGAGTTTTAATATATTCTTGGGCCGCAGATTGTGTGGTAAATCCGGAACGGGAAACTGTTCCATACCTAGTGTTTACGACGCGATACCGTGGTAAAGACGCATTTGTAGCCCCACTGCCGCCACCGCCAGAGTTTCCACTAGAAGAGCCGATGCTGTTTTGCGCCTCTTTAATACGGCGCTCCAAGGCTTCGATTTCTTCAACCTTTGCTGCGATTTCAGCCATGATTGAAATATATTTGTCGCGAAAAGAAGTGAGCGTCTCAATTCGGCCATTCAGAATTTCAGCTTCCCAGTTTTGCCCAAGCACCTGAGCGGCCATAAGCCTATCTTGCTCGTCTTGATAAGCATCGGCGATTTCGCCCCATTTATCTTTATATTCCTGAAGTTTTTCAATGTTTCTGTCAAGAGCTTCTTCCTCTTGCTCAAGCATATCTTCAAGCTTTTCTTTGGCATCCTCAAGATCAGAAATTTGTTTATCCAGTTCGGCCTTGTCAAGGGCTTCCTGTGCATCACGAATGGCAGATTCATCAGTGCGCCAGACAAAGCCTTCGCCTTCCATGTATACACGTAGCGTTTTCTGGTCCTTCAACCGTTCAAGTTCGGCCTTGGCTTTTTCTACGGCTATTTCGCGCTCTTTAGCATCCCTTAAATCGTTGAGCGCATCAATCTCCATCTGGATGAAGTTGATACGGTTGCCGTACGAACCTTCAATATCAGGATCCGATAAAGCATCTTTTTGCTTTTCAAGAGCTTCGATTTCCTTGTCTAGTGCTTTCTGGACAGCGCGGATAACAGAATCATAGGCATCTTTTTGATCGTCCAGCTCATTCTTTACATCCTGTAAAGCCTCTTTCTCTTTTTTTAGCGACTCTACATATTCATCCGCTGCGCTTTTAGCCGAGCCGGTAGATTTGGCATTGCCCGCCATAGCTTTTTGATATCCAGCAGACGCAATATCTATTTTAGCGATAGAGTTGGCAACAGCCTGAGCGTTGGCGATCAATTGATCTGCACGATCACGATAAGCGTCAGGGTCAACAGCATTTCCGGCTTGTGCGTCTCGAACGCCTTCAAGAAAAATTGTTGTTTCGGCCGCAGCCGCAGAAGCCGTTTTAAATCCAGCTGCAGATGCAGCGGCCATTTCGCCAGCTGCCACGATAGCGTCACCGGCACCCGGAGCAGCAATGGCTACGTCACCAGCCGCAAGCGCTACCAATTGTTGAGCAACAGAATTTTGAAGAGCGTTAATTGCTGATACCTTGGCAGCTTCAGCATTTTGCAGCAACGCGTCAGTATTGATTGATAGGCCATTTGCCGTAGCCTCTAAATACTGAATCATTCCAGAACTGGCAAGAGAACTCAGTGTTTCTGCCGTCATATAACCGTACGTATTGTATTCATCCATCGCCGCTGTAAGCGTTTGATAGCCGTTATACAATGCGTCAACATTTGAAATCTGATTGCCAAACTCTGAATTGAGACTTTCGAATTTTTCAGGATCAAATGATTCTTGAGCTCCGGCTTCAGATTCGGCCAAAGCGTTGAATTGATTGACGGTATCTTCAATTGAGATGCCAAGAACTTCAAGTGCATTTACTAAGGAATCATATGCATTGGTATTATCAAATACATCCGCGGTAAGTTTTCCCTGTCTGGCAAGATCCTCTAGTTGCTCTTTCTCTTTAACAAATTGGTTGTTGTCGAAGACAGAGTTGAAGTCATTTGTTTTCTGTGTTGCGATATTTCCCAGATAATCGTCCACTAGGATGCCGCTCTGTTTTACCTCGTCGCGGTATTTACGACTTACATCGTCATCTCCGATAAGAACATCCGCTTGTTCCTGCAGCGCTGCTTGTAGCCTAAGAGTTTCGTCTAAAACAAGTTGCCTGCCCTCGCGTAAATTTGCGATTTGTTCTTCATAATCTTCTTTGGTTGAGAACTCAAAGTCACCAATAAAATTGGCTTTCAAAGCTTCTGCATATTCGGAAAGATACCTTTGAATCTCGGAATCAATATGGTCCAAATCAGAGACATTAGCTTTGATTTTTTCAGAACGCGTAGCATCGTAACTACCAATATAAAGCCCGTTAGAATCAAATTCTTGAACAACTTCGCTTTTATCATCAATTACTTTAATTGCAGCGTCGCGCGCTTCACCATATTCAATATTGGCTAATGCATTTTTTAAGTTAAGCTGCGTTTCGAGTTTTTCATTTGCTTCCTGTAAATTATCAAGCTCTTCCTGTTCAACAAACGTCAATGTTCCCAAACTTTGCAATTCCTTAATCCGATCGGAGTTGCTTTCCATTTGGTCATCCAAAGACTTCAATTCACTGCTAAGCGAATTGTACTCGCTGGCCTCTTTTTCTGCAGCTTCAATAAGACGTTCATGGCGATGGATGTAATCATCCAGGGCGCTGATTGCAAAATTGATGGCAACCCCAATTCCCATTGAAATAGCCATGTTCAGTGCAACAGTAGCTGCTTTCAAACCGATAGTGCTTAGCGTTGCTGCCTTTTGCATTGCTGTAAATTCTTGAACGCTTACTTTGGATGCATCGGTTGATCTGGCATAGTTTATCGCAGTTGTTGAGGCGTTTTTCATAGTGTCGTCAAACGCCTTGCCAGCATTAGTGCCGTTTTGTACCGCATCAACATATTCAGATAAAGCTTTTATGTCTGTTTCAAGATGGAGTGACGCATCCCTTTTACTTTGAGATACAAATAGTGTTTTTAGCCCATTTACAAATCCAGAGAAACCGTTCCCAGCGAAATCATCTTTTATAGAACTTAGAGATTTGCCAAGAAAGTTAATCGATTCTCCAAAGTCTAAAATACCATTTTTTGCCTGTTCTACATCAAAATCAAACAGCGTGAATATCAATAATGTTCACTATAGATAGTGTGTGGTCTCTATAATGTGGTCATTTTGTTGATTTTGTGGTATTATAAAAGCACAAATGATAGCATCGCTTGATGGGCGATTGAAATGAGTTGGAACAAACACAAGTAGGGGATGTGTGGTATGTCAAAAGACTATGGGTACTTTGGCGATGGATTAGATGGGTATATCCACTACAAGCAAGCGTTTGATGACATCTTTAAAGAAAATGGCGGCCTCAGCGAAGACGAGTTTTTAAGCGAGGAGAGCTTTATTAATGATGAATATCCAGAAGATAATGATGAGATGTATGATTGATGTTCTAAGATTATCTATTGCATAATCAATGCCGCATACTGTCCCATTTATTACCCATTAATTATGTTATAATGTGCTCATAAGCAAGAGGAAAGCGCAAACACCGTTCATATATTTCTGAAGGTGATCTGTATGGGCAATATTAAAAAACTGAAACGTGGACGCATTTATTGGGGAATTGACACCGAGACAGGTGAGCTACATTCAATTGAGGACGTACCAAGTGGACTATCCTGTAACAGCATTTGTCCGTATTGTCACACAAGGCTTATTGCTAGGAAAGGGGAGAAGCGAAGTCATCATTTTGCGCATGAGGTAAAATACGATTGTGTTTTTGGTCCGGCAGTAGCAGTTTATCAGGCTGTATTTAAAGCCATTCAAAAACATCGTAAGCTTTACCTTCCGGGCGCAATGCTGAAATTTGATTCATACAAGGAAGATGAGTTGATTGCACCCGCAAAAGTCATTGATATCACCGATGTCACGTATGTGTGCGAAGATAAACAATTCCCTCCAACGCTTCTAGTATACAAGGACAGCTTCCAACTTCAAATTGTTTTAAATTTTAATCTTTTTTACGAAGCGTCAGATATAGAAGCACTTAAAAGTCATGCATATGAAAAAAATATATCGATTTTGATGATAGATATAGATTTAGATGAATCAACGCTAACGGACCAAATGATAAGCCGTATTTTATTTTCGCCTCAAATATACCGGGAATGGATAAGAAATAAAGCAGTTGATAAAGCTTGTGAAAAATACTATAAAGCTGCATTGCCAGCGGTTGAATTTGAGAGCGGATATTTGTGCCCAGCTCAAAAGAATATATACAAAAATGTTTATTCATCTCGATGGGTTGACTGTTTGTACTGTGAATATTGCTTTAGTTGTGAGAATTTGGAAGGCTCAAGAATACTTTGCTTGGCAGCAAGTCGTATAAATCACTATGCTGATTTCAAAAAAACGCTTCAACAGCGTGAGGAAGATTTTCGAAAAGAAAATAAAATAGTGCCATTAAAAACGGCGAGCGATTACAAATGCCCACAATGTGGCTCCCCCCTAAGAAGAATCAATAGTAAGAAAGGTTCCTTTGCAGGATGCCCCAATTGGCCCGAATGCACCGTTGCATATTGGTTGGAACCCACCACAGGACAAGTAATTATTCCATACAGAAAACTGGGTCGTAAAAAATGGTGATGTTTAAGAGTGTGAGTGAACAACAAAAAGACCACCCATATTAAATGTGGGTGGTTGGATATAAATACAAAAAATATTTATTTAATTGAATCAAAGCATTGAGTTAGAATTACCAAATTAGCCAGTTCAATTTGAAGTCTTTTTTCAAATTCAGGAAGCAATAAAGTTTGGAGATTCTCTCTTACTGTGCAAATTTCATCATCTTGATTTGACTGCACAAACTTAAACCCGTTAGTTGAAATGTTTAAAACGGCCATCATATACTTTTGTGTGTCATTAGCAACAATAATTCGTTTGCAAATGATTGATCCTTTTTGTTCTTGACGATTATCCGCCGCACTAGGCACGTAGCAATTTTCCTTAATTGCCGCATCCTTATCATTGTAGAATAAAAAATCTGAATCCCCTTTTACAACATGATAAAATGTAGAACGGTGATTGCTGCCAAGTTGGCACCGTGTGCTTCCCGTCCCACCGAGTCTTGTATTGAGCCATCTCCACTCGGTGTCAACCAATCTGTTGTCACTATACCTTTGATAAGCTAACGTAACAATAATTTGCGATGCAGGCTTGTGAAGAACCTCTCGTAAACACCCTTGAATGCCCACCAGAATTTCTTTGATTTGCATTTCAATTTGCCTACAATCAGAATAATAGCTTTCTGCCGACATATTAGTTAGTAGTTTATCATATTTTCTATCACAAATTGTATATAAGGACTCAATCATGTGTTTGTGAATAGAAATTAATGAATCTTTTGCCTGCATTTGAGCTTCTAACAAGTCGTCTTCTTGGTTAGCGGCACTATTTGTAGATAAAAGAAATACAATACTCAACAGATAAATAATAATAGTGGGAAGCCATGCCAAAATTGTCCATTTCCCATCAGGCAAAACAATACCAATTGCTTTACCGCTCTGTGATAAAACAATTGGTATCCATACACTTGGCAAAAAGCCTATTATTGTTCGTATAGCCCAGTGTCGCTTAAACCAGATGTACAACTCGCTTAATTTACGGTTGCTTCTTTTGCGTGGAGGCATTTTGAATATCTCCTAACTTTACCGTCAAAATATTGCTTTTGTTTTTTTGGGTATAAGTTTTCATTGATATTAATTCTCGATTGGCACGAATTAAAGCGTTTGTACCACGTTTAAATGGACGATAAGGGCTTTTTGCAAGGAGAACATTCATAGCTGTTTTCACCCCCATGGAAAGAAAAACATACATTCTCTTGACTAAACTATACCATTTTTTTCCCTTATTTGTCAAATACCTCACCGCCCTGATATTTAAATCTATAATATTTCCATTGGTAATAATTTAGTTTAACCCAATTTCGCATGCGAAAAGTGACCGAAATATGTATTCGTGAATTTTTTCTACAAGCCGTGATTCGTCATCAGAAATCAATTCAATATCCATAACACGCTGATCTTTTGTTGCGCGCGCCAATCCTCCAAACGCCTCATCTAAAAAAGATGTAGCATAACCATATCCTCCGTCTAGATCCACAACAAGTTTTTCACCGTGAGATATGGCGTCTTGGAATTTTGGTGCTAAAAGAGTGTCACGAAAATCTTCTCCTGAGAACTCTCCTTCATCCTTAAAACGACCACCGGGAGTTTGAGTATATTCTGTAGCGATTTTAATTTTCACTGCTTCACCATCCACTTAAATATGTTTGTTTATCATTTATGACCACTCCGGTTTTTCTCCGGATGTTCAGACTGTACTTCATGGCGTTGTGACACCCGACTCTTCCAGTCGTTGAACCATAAATCCAGTTTCCGCTCCGGCCACACACTCCGGGAACTTGCGGCCTTTGGATATGTGGCTGCTGATAGAACATTTTATCTATCGTACTTAGCACATACGTTTTATATGTATGCTTTTATCTCAGCATATACGAATATCATCACTTGTTTCCGCCTTTCGGCTCGTTCATAGCGTCATTTCTGCGCTATTGTAGCAGATGATCTTTAGCCCATCCCAGCAATTTGAGTCCTATACGAAACAAAAGGTTGCATCCTACGCCGCAATTAAATCACAACTGGCGTAAGAGGGCATATTACTTTTACCGGCCTTTTGCCCAGTGAGAGATAGCCCACCACTAAGTAACCCCATTAACGCGGGAAATACGTCAATGAAGTTAATAATCCCTTCTGTTGCAGATAGTACGTTGGTTCCTAATTCAATAAAGAACTTTGGAAGACCGCTATCTACTACAGATGTAGAAAGAGATTCGAATTGTGCTTCGAACTGCGAGAGTTTACCTGCGATGCTATCAAGGTATTTCTCGTTTTCTTTTGCAGCGCTCCCCGTGCTGTTCAGCGCCGTTTGCAAAGAGTTTTCTGCGATGCTGAAGTCCGAAATCAGGGCACTTATTACGTTGCTGTTTCGCTTACCACCCATGAGTTCCGTGGCAGCAGCACGCTCCATGTCGGTCATATCCTGCCATGCGCCGGCCATTTCCTTCAGAATATCATATGTGGATTTATAACTGTCCTCATCCAGTTGAATGTCAACTTTCCCATGCGTCAGAGCAAGAAGTTCTTCACGCAACTTCGATATTGAATCGGCCATGCCTTCTGTCGATTCACCGGCTGCTTCCAACTCTGTCTTGGTGGAACGCAGGTACATGGAAATTGTTTTTAGGGCTGTCATTCTGTTACTTTCGCCGCTATGGCTACTGACCGCTGTGGAAGCGGCGGCATGGTCTTTCGGCCATGCTCTCACATTTCAAAAATCAGGATTATATTGTGAGATCGGACTGTATCTTCACCCCAACTTTAGGGGGAATAGCGAAACCTTTCGCGTTACCGCGAAAAATATTACAGTCTCTACGGTTTCTTTATGAACGAGCTCCAGTTCAGTCGTTAGGAAACTAACTGTAGCCTATTCGCAAAGTCTTACCTCGGTCTTGCCCATCCCTGGGGTTTAACCGATATAGCTATTTTTTCATCTGCTTATTACTAAGCAGTGGGGCGCATATGTCCACCCACTTTTTCGGCGTCTTGAATGGTACTTTGTGCCGCTGTAATCAGCGCGATACTTTCTTCAAGACTGTTTCCACCTGCAAACAACGCCGCACTGGAACGTGCAAGCGCCGCACCAATATCTCCTGCACTTGTGGCGTAATTGTTAGAAACTTCATTCAGTTTGTCAACCACGCCCGCCGCATCGCTTGCTTCCAGCTTAAAGGCGCGAACCGTACTAATAAGTGTAGATGTGGATTCATTTATGTCATCCACATCATCGCCTACATTCAAATAAAGCTGACTCGCATCGGCAAGCATTTCCGCATCGTCAAGTTTATATCCGAGGCGGCTCCAGTCTGCAACAGAATTGATATATCCGCTCATGCTTGCGCCAAGCTCTTTTGCTTTGACGGCAGCTTTATCCATGAACTCCAAAGCGCTAGAGTCAGAAAGATCAGTGACCTTTTTCAATTCGGTCATCGCAGCATCTACATCTTGGACATTCTGCCATAATTCACGCATAGCAGTTTGAAGAAGATGTACGCCCGCCATCGCGACTGCTGTATTGAAATGCTCTCTAAACAGTCTGCGAATTTTACCACCGAAGGATTCAACCTCTTCACCAGCTATTTTCGCATCACGCTGTATTGCACTGAAAAAGTCACGTGCGTCCAAAACGTTTTTATCAGTTGCTGTCCCGCTGTTTATTATTTGTGTGATGTTATCATATCTGCTTTGAATAGCATTGCGCGTAGAAGCCGACAGATTGGGCGTGTTCTTCAAATAAGAAAGCATCTGATTCTGCAAGTTCTGAAGCTGCACTGTTGCATTTTGAATATCTTTTGCAAATTTCTCGTCGCCACGCATGTTGGCCAGTTCTACGTCAAATTGTCTGATTACACCCTCGGCAGATATAAGGTCAATTTTGAATTTATTTAATTCATCTCTAGAAATTTCGCCGTTTGAGAGTGCGGATTTCAGTAAAGAGGCGTATTTTTCCAGTTCAGATAAATTTAATTTTCCAAAATCAAATCCAGTGCCATCATATTTTGCCGATTTGATCTTCTCCAACAGAACAGAATATCTCGTTAGTAGATTTATTGACTGGGAAATGTCGTTTGAGTTGATAGTTTGGACAACAGAAGCATGTGCGGAACTGGAACCGGTTCCTTGCATTAGATTGGTTGCTTTTTTTAATATGTCAACAAGTTCTCTGGCATTTCCCAAATCCAATTTGATTTTTATAGGTTTTATTTCCTTTTCGAGATTTGAGATCCCCTTAATTAGTTCTCTATAATCGCCAAGACTTGCTTTAAGCTTTATACCCAGTTCGTCTGCCACACTATCACCTCTATCAATACAAAAAACAGGGGAGCGGACCCTGTTTACCTAATAATGTTCTTGATTAGTTCACCAATTACTGCAACGATCACCAGTAGCGACGTTCCAATTAAAAGCCAGTTCGACTTTATCCATCCCCAAATATCAAACTTACCTTTTTCTTCTATTGCTTCCAATTTGTTTTCAAGCCGATCTACTTTTTGAGTGTTTTTGGTAAGTTCGTTTTGCATTTTTTCCATGCTAAATTTCATTTCTGTAGTCGATTTGTTTAAACGATCAATGGCGTTTGGCAAAGCAGACAAATTTTCCAAAGCATCTGCGATGCGTTGATTAAAAACCGCTTCATTTTTGTCTAAGTTGGTGAGCTGATGATCAATTAGTTCAATTTTCTTTTCTGCTTGCTTAACTCTGAATTCAAGTGCTTCATGTTGAGGGCAATTTTCCATATTGTCCTCCACGAAAAAAACTTTTGTTTTCCAACATTGAGCCTCACCCCTCAAAATAGTGCGGGTGGCACCCGCATAAAAGTGAAAGCCAGCCATGGTGCATTCCGTGACTGGCTTATGTTTTGAATAATACACATTACAGGGCCAACAGCTCCACAAAAAGAAGAGCGTTTTCTTACGGCTAGCTGTTACGTGATATTGACACCCCGTCTGAGCAAACCGTCAGCCAGAGCTTGTTTATAACTTTCAGTTGCCTCAAGCTCTTCAACAGCTCTTTTATAAAAAGGTCGTTCGTCTTCCCACACATAGTGTGTGTCATTGAAAATGTTGTTAACAGATCCATCGTTTATCCACTGTGCAAAGGTTCCTTTTGGGCCATTATATGGTACATTGCGCACAGATGGAGCCGGCTCAGCACTCGAAAAAACGTTCAGCGTTATATCGCCGTCATCATATAAATCTTTGTTTATGGGGGCTTTTTCAAGAATATATCGTCGCTCATAAAGAACCGGATCATAAACATCATAGACTTCAGATGAAATATGGTTGGATATCGCCGATTTGGCTTCCTTAAAAACTTCATTACGCATAGCTAGTTCAACTCGCTTGCGAAGCTCGTTGTCCAATCCATTGCCCTCACCATATAATGTGTCACAATATTTCTTATAAGCCATAATACATCACTTTGTACTAGCAGTTACTTTTTGAAGCAAGGATTTCTTCAAAAGTAATTTGTCTATTATCTGCATCTGCCTTTTTATTTGATTTAGGCGTGTTTTTTACAGTGGATAAAGAAGCATTTCTATGTTGTTCCACCGCGACTGTATCTGCGATACGTTTATTGTTAAGAGTATCCATCTTTTCCAGCATCAGTTTGAGGTTAGCGATTTTTTCATCCGAGTTAAGTTCAAGCAAGGAATCCAAAAAGTTGTTTATTTTATGAGCGATTTCTTGCAATGGATTTGGGGCGAGCTGTGACAAATAATAACTTTTCAAATAGTTGATTTTTTCACTAACCGCAAAATCCAAGTTTCCTCTAGTGGCACACTCAATATGATCTTCAATCTCACAGTATGCGTCTGAATTGAGTAAAAATATTTCCAAATCATGTTGCTCCGCAGGAAGTTCCAAGTTGGTAAAAAACTTTATAATGGCATAACGCCAGAAGAATAATTCCAGCTCGGGAAGATACATCCCATCATCATCAAAGCATGATGTAGCGGCTAGTGTTACAAACTTAGCGCGTTCTTCAAGAGAAAGATTGCGCTTGATTTTTACATCAGTTCCTTCTATATTAATTTCATAAATTGAATTATTATCACAGCTATCAATAAATTTGCTTACAGTATTAACAGTTTGCTTGCTCACTAACATTTTCCTCCGGATTTTAATTTTTTTCGATTTGCTCTTGCGGCCTTGAGTTTTTCATAAGTCACCCAGCCACCATCAATTTTGCTGTAAGAAACCCAATAGTAATCTATATTGGGGAACTTATAATGAAATAGTTTAGCTTTTAATTTTGCCGTTGAATCCGGCATCCCTTTCGTGTCAATCACGTATTTATGCCCGTCTGGCAGTTCAAGAACAAAATCTGCAACGTAGGTAATAGGACGTATTGTTTTTCCTTGATAGGTGAATTTTGGTTGCAACTCATATGATTTTTGTAGTTCATAGCTTACAAATTGGCCGCTTCCCATTCCGGGCAAAACCACATCTCTAAAGAACTTCATTTCGAGTACGGAATCAAATACGATGCCATTGTATGTGCGTTTAGAAATATCTGCTGACACATTAAATTTCGATCTATTGTTTGACGTAATAGCACCTCGTGAAACTGAAATTGTTTGTTGTAAAAAAATAGGGGCAGGAAATCGCCCCTATTTTCCTTATTCATTATTTGCAGGTACCGCATCTGTGTTGACGCGATCATGTGCGGGTCCGCGTTGCTTTTTATTCTTTTCGCTAACAGAAACTGGATTGCGCGCATCAAAGACCTCTTGCATATATTTTTGGTAGTGTTCTGGACAACAGCACATTGATTTCCAATGGGTTGATCCGTCAAGAGATCGATTGCACGCATAATACTTCTGATGGCATTTAGAATATTTGCACACGTGATTAGGTTTTCTGTCCATTGATATCACGACCAATCAATTAGGTATCAATAATTTTAGACATATCATAGTCATAGAGCGTCCAAAGTGCTTGAGTCTCATCGCTGCATGTGCCAGTCATGCCTTCGATTTCAACGTTCATAACAGCTGCCTGATCACCAAATGCAAGTTCAAAATTGCCAGAGACTTTACCACGCTCCATAACAACCTGAAGCGGGACGTCTACATCGTCGCAAATATCATGGAACCATGCGTCCAGAACGATACGTCCGCTTTTTGAAAATTTATTGGAGTCATTTACAATTTTGCGGTACTCACTGAACTTGGGATGATACTCGACCATCACACGATCACCAATCTTAAATTTTCCGGTGGGGAGAGTAATTTCTTTCGTGTCAGGGGCGTAGGCAAAAGCTGTTTCTGACGCTTCAGCAGCCTGATCGTAGGTGTCAATCTTGTTTTTCTGCTTATCAACTGCATAAATAAATTTGATTTCTGCGCCCACGGCACCAGTGGCTTTATGGTTTAGTGTAATTTTTGTAGCATTGGTTACTTTATAAATTTCACACAGAGAAATCTCAGAGCCGTTCTGAATTACTTCCTCGTCAGCGCCTACCGCCATCGCCAGGTAGCCAGTATCGACAGTACCGTTGGTCGCCTTAAGCGTAGAAACTTTGTTATTATCAAAAGCCGCAAGTTTAGCACCATCGGTACCTTCGGCATATACTGTTTCCTGCCCGTTCGTCCAAGTTACTGTTTTCAGGTCAACCAGTCTAACCTCAAGCTCATCGGTCTCAAGATTGTTGATTCGAAGCGCACGTGCCTTTTTAAATGCATATCTCATAGCTGTGTTCCTTTCTTATTAAATAGAAGAGAGGGCATTAGGTTGCCCAATCCATATTGGTGTTTTTTAATGCATCACTTTTCACAGTGCCGGAATAAACTCCAGTTAATATATGATCAATATTTTCTTTTTTGTGAAGTACTTTATATGCCGATACAATTGAAAAGATTGGAGCGCCGGTAAAGTTGAATGTGTTTATTGCTCCGTTCCCGCCGTGCAATACGGATGCGACCATATTTCCTAAAAAAGAAGAGCTCTCATCTGTTCCTGCAGTTTGCGGCTTGTTTTTTTTGCGATTAATCTCATCGCGCATATCTTCTATCAGAATGCGTTTTGCCGTTTTATCTCTTGGTTTTATTCTGCCCTCGAAAGAAATGCCGTTTATTTTTTGCACAAATGTCGAAAAAGCAAGATATTCTTCTCTATTTATTGAAAAGTTATTGACAAAAGGATCTTCAATGTATGTGTCATTGCTACCTGATGAGCTTAGCCGATATGCATGATTCTCGCCCAAGAAAAAGTCAAGTGCAGCTGCAATTGGAATAAGCGGATTGAACCCACTTTGATCAAATGCTGTTTTGTTTTGAGAGTATATATTGCTTAAATATTTCCATTGCAAGCAAAACACATCGAAGCAGTCCACATCTTCGTAGTCGATGCCATTATCATCTAACCAAACCATATTTTGATATGGATCAGCTAGGATTCTACCGACATATTCCCAATAAATCGACTCTCCGTTTCTTCCTAATCCCAATATGTCTCGTAGTAGTGGGTGGCGTACTGATACTGTCGAATTAAGTTTATATGGCAATCCGCTTTCCAAATAAAGCCTATCAATCTCAACCATCAAATTCATCCTCTTCGCTGCAAGTATCGGGCAATCGGTTACTGTCCTTCGTGGCGAATCGGACAGTCCTGCACCGATGCATCTGAGAAATATGCCCAGGTACGCTTGAGACAAGTTCTAGATTGTTAAAACCATATTCCGTATTACCGTTGAACAGCAGCTCAATCAAGTGAGCTAAATAATCAATTCTGGTTGCTCCGTATGAAGTTTTCATTGCAGCTTGATGGCATATAATTCTGAACGTTATAATAACATCTTTGAAAAAATAGTTTACTGTTGAAACCTTTGGGACCTCTATTTCATAGCAGATATAACAACCGACTTCTTGGATAGCATCAGGAATATAATCAAACGGGAAAATATATGTATATAGCAAATCCTCTACGGGTTTCTCTGGCGGAATTATTTCTGTAATCATCGACACGATTTCATTGTCATTTAAAATTGTAGAGGCAATCTGATTTTTGTAGGTTACTATTTCTTTGCCGTATGCCATAATATCACCTACACTAAAGGAACAATGCTGGTATCAAGTTTTGCGATGAATCCATCAGTAAATGTTGCCGTAATTCGAATGACACCATAGTACAATGAAGTGTTGTTGGGAGTTTTTATAAGCAGTTCACCGCCGGACGTGTTAACTGAAATCAACTCTTTGTACTGTTTCAGATTGTCATCCATATCAATCGACCATGTTACGGTTGGATCTTTAACTTCATTCAATGTAGCAACAAATTTTTTGTGTGGTCCGCCGGCCTTGATCTCTTTTGTTCCCGTATAAAAAATTTCCCTCTCTGCCGGAGCCGAAGTAGAATTATCAGTGACATAATCGCAAATCATAAGTTCAGAGTTGTCGGTTTGGGGATTATAAGCGTCTTGTTCTACATTAATTACAAGAAAACCACTAGCTTCTCCATTGTAGTCGTATCGCTCCGTCATACTGTCAACGGACGTTAATCGATATGTACGGGGCGTCTTTCCTATAATTTCAAGCATAAAACGTTTATCGACATCGAGCAACGCACTCTCATTATCATATGGAAGCTGTATTTTAAACTCGCGCTTTGATTCTGTACTTGTTGCATTCGATTCAAGATTGCTAAAATATGGCTTATCAACTACACACCATCGCTCATGGATTTCTTTAGTGCTTGGATTTTGCCAACGGATCTGCCGATTGCACTGTTCAATCTCGCCACGCACAGTGATGTCACTTTCTGCATCACGTTTGGTGATAAGCCAGTGTGAACCATTCCAAAATACAATTGAGCCTATTTTAAAATCACGAGAGGGAAGAGCTTCAATTGTTTTCGTAGACACAGTTTGAGTCGATATGATTATCAAATTATCGTCAGTACCATCAATCGTCACACTTTTATAGGCAGGATTGTGAATTGCGAATTTTTGTGTCATTCGTTTGGCGTTATGAATAATCCTATCGCGCTTCGTTTTACCCATAGCTTCAAGCCGCATACGGTAATCAATCATTTTGCTCACGTCACCTCACTACAGATGTAAGTTTGAAAGATCCCCGTGATTGTAAGAATATTCTCGCATCGAATTCGTAAATGCTTTCTGCTCATCTTGATATAGTGATTTAATCTCGGCCAAAAGATTTTTAGAACTGTACATTGTAAAATCTTTTGTATTTAGAATGTTTTCAAGGTTGTCAGAATTATTTACGTATTGGCGCAGCCATTCAACAACCATCCCGTCAGTCACAATATCTATGATTTCATCATCTATTTCGTCGGACAAAAAGGCGTATTCGTTATCATCTTGTTGGCTCAAATCAGCTTGGCATATTTTGTCAAATTTCGTGCATACACGTTTCATATACCCAACGGCAAGTTCATCAACTAAATAATCTTCGTAGTTTAGAAGCTTGTAATCCGATATCTTGTCTAGGAATGTATCAATAAAAGCTTTATAAGGAGTCATACGAGCCCTCCTTATTTCTCCATCAAAACATAGCCGGTAGCAGCCTCAATTGCCTTGATCGTTTTGATGCTATCAAGACTTCCAGATTCAATAAGATCATAAGCGCGCATTGCAATGCTGTCTTTTGCCCCGCGTGCAATTTTAGTTACGACAGTCTCAATCTTTTCAGGCGACCACGTAAACACCTCATCCAGATCATCGAGCTCAACGATATCGCTATAATATTTGCGGATTTGGAGCCAATCGAGAGCCTGTTCTGCGTTGTCACCAACAAGCATTACCCAGTTCTCAGAGAAGAAATCACGCTGCCCATTACGCATATTCTGGAGTTCAGCAATAGTGAGAAGATTTACATCCCCACAATTACTCCACTCACATTCAAAGCCAGTGACCTTCGATTTATAAAAGAGCGTGCCGTAAAAATTACTTTTTACCTCAACAAGCTCATCTGGAGACATTTTTTTAATCTTAGGCTTAACAGCCGTGATTTTTGTTGGAGTGGATGCAGTGGCTTTAATAACATCGACTTCTTGATTTTTCTGTTTGTTTTCAGTCTTAGTTCTCGGTGGCAATATTAACTCTCCTTTGTAAAAAAAATAGGGGACAGCACAGCGCCGTCCCCATACATGTCTTATCAGCCAGAAATGGTGTAAATACCCATCTTTGCACCCATCATGACTGCACAACCCGTATCCTCAAGATATACGTATTCCTGAGACATGTCTGCGTTCTCGGTCATATCCTTGGTTCCGATGTAGCTCTCGCCAGTTGTAACAAACTTAATGAACTTATCGTTTGCTGCCACAACATAGAGCTTATTATCGGGAATGATAAACTCAGTAGAGCCAACCTTATGGTGATTTACGACAGCGACCATATCAACGCCGGCCACACGACCGAAGTGGCCAACGTTATAATAGCTGTCTTTTGCCGCATCAGACATTACAGCACTCGTTACCTTACGCAAGGCAGGTTTGGTGCCAATAATACGTGCGGTCATACCCGTGGCTGCCTCAACGTGTGCCACCAGCTCAAGAAGCTTCTCTTCCTCATAAGTACCGGACACCACATAGGTAGTGTCAAGGCCAGGTGTAGAAGCGCTCAGGCCACTGAACGCGGTATAAATCATTTCATAGCGGTTGTCTTTCACCGCCTTCATCAGTTTCTGGACAAATGTATTCCAGTCACTGCGACCAGCCAGCAGACGAGTGGCTTCCTCATAAATGCGAATGCCTTTCACGGATGTCGGAACGGTCACTTCCGTCTTCTCGCCAATGCGCTGACGGCGCGGAGTCTGAATCCCCTTAGACATGTCAGAAACGATAAAAGTAGTATTGTCTTCTGCCGTGAACAGATTCTGATCGCCCTCAGCGGTGTTTACATACTCAACAAAATCGTTGAAAAATTCGTCGCCTTCGAATCCCTCTCGAAGAATGGGCTCGACAGCCACCTCAATCATGGCGAAAAGTTCTCGGCCGTGATCTCGCAAAGATCGAGCGGTGATTTTGCTGCTGCCACCGTTGGCCTCAATCAGCGCTTCGCGCAGCTGCTTCTCCGGATCCTTGCCATTCGTAAAATCCTTGGCGACCTTGCCGTAATACAAATCATAGGCAAGTGTAGCAATAGCTTTCATATCTGCCATTGTTGTTACATCTCCTTCGCAAAAATCCCGCCGTAATTTGGCGGGATTGGTAATTACTATTCGTTTAAACAGACTTTAAAGTGCTATTAGCCTGCGGCACCTTTGCCGGGACGCACTTCAATGACGGCGTAATTAAGCGAACCGACAGTTTCCAGCTGAATTACCTTACCGACAATCGTGGAGCCACCCGTTGCACTCTCAACATCCTTCAGTTTCGTATTGGCCTGCAGCTCGACAAAGTGCCCAACAGTGGCAGTGCCATCGATGGCATCAGTCGTAACAGAAAAAATGTCGCCGGCATGCAACTTGTATGCACGGGCATTGGAACCGGCAGTGTTATAAAAATCAGTCAAATTGCGCAGACGCTCATCTGCCATTACTTCGGGGGTGGCCACAAGAGCAACCTCCTCAATGGGGGTAGCGGCTTCAGGAGTCAGCGCCTTCCAAAGTTCACGTTCGTTGGGAAGCAACGAATCGAGCTTAACAATCATACCGTTATCAATATCGGCATCGGCAGAGCCGTTGTTAAAACGCACACTGCGGAGCAGAGTGCCATCAGTTGTACCAGACATATTGTCCAAACGTACCACACAATGTTTCGCCATAATATTTACTTCCTCTCAAATCTTAATTAATCAAAAAGATCCCCATATGGGTTGGGGATGACGGGAACGCTTTCGGGAATAATAACTTTCGAAAATTTTTCCGTTTTGCGGGAGAAATTAGCTTTCTTTTTCCCAACCAGCATAAAGCATTTATTCTCAATCTCAGTAGCGGAAAATTCATTTGCGTTTTCTTTCAATGCCGTGAACTCTGCATCGTTGCTAAGCTCCTTCTCGAACATTTCAAAGATAGAATCTTTAGCAGCGGTTTCCTCAGCAGCAATTTTAGCATTGTTTTCAGAAACAAGCGTATTATAGTCGCCTTCAAGTTTGGAGTATTTGCCATTGAGTTCGTTAATTTGAGATGCAAACTGCTCTTTTTCGGCCATGAATGTAGCGTTAGCGTTCTCTACAGCCTTGTTCTTAATTGCAGTAAACAACGACTCAATTGACAAGTCCTTATCTCCTTCGTCAAAGTCGGCAATTACAAGCTTTTTACGCTTTTTACTTGCGAAATCGACAGTTACTTTGTCACCGTTTACGGAATACGTAAAGCCATAAATCTTCCAATCTGCGTAATCATATGCGTAAACTTCAGACAATTCAGGATCGAAATCATAGAAAGAATATTTAGGATATTTACCCCAATCTTCATCTTCCATCATTTCTTCATATAGAGCTTCTTTAAGCTCTGTCTCAAACGCGCCATTCAACGCAAAATCGGTGGTAGCGTCTTCACAGAGAACGCTATTGCCATCGTCATTCGATTCATTGGCAGAAGCGAACGCGGCAACCTTTTCCTCAAACTCTTCCAAGCCCATTGTGTCATCAACACTAAAATCCAAAGCTTCAGGTTTGATGCTATATTTGCTCAGAATATCCAATTGTTCTTTGTTCAAATCAAAAATACCTCCTTCTTCTTTGGATTTTAACAGGCCGTTTTCATTACGACCATTTATAATAGAAGCGTATTCGTCAAGCTTTTCTTTTATTTCAGAAGCAATAGTATCCGCAGAGAAACAGGCGATTGCCGTGCTGTTGATCATTGCAGGCTGAATTTTTGGATCTGACGTTGACAAGATACAGCATCCATCAAACTTGAATTTTGTAAATGTGAATGAACCGTCGGGATTTTCGATTCCTTCAAAATCATTGGAAAGCTCCATGCTTTGTCCTTTAACAATGTCACGCTGGAAAATTTCAACAGCGCGCTCAAATTTGGTCCAAAGCAATGCGTCAACCTGTAAAAATTTACGAAGCTTTCCATCGTCGCAAACTTTATTGATCCATCTGGGGTTACACGATTCAGGAATCACTCCATAGGCGGAGCCATCATACATATACTTGTAACCCTCAGATTGCTTGACGATTTTATATTCGTGCGCGGCGAAATCGTCGGTGTCGCCATCATCGTCAACTAAGATATATCCCAAAATTGGTGTGTTTTTAATTGACGGGATTGCATCGTTCACAACATCTTCATCAAATATAGACCCGTTGAAGTTTTTTCCAGTGTGAAGTACATCAATAACGATTTTCAAGAATCTGGTATCCTTACCTTGTACTTCATTCAGAATAGCGAACGTTATGGGGATATTAAAATTTCTTTCCACTACAGAACCCCCTTTTAAATGCGATTGGCGTTTTGAGCGCTATCGGCAGTTTGCTCACCAGAATCATCTAATCCTTCACCCTTAGACTGATTAGTCGGACGTCCTGAAGAAGAGGATGACATGGTATTCGAACTTTGTAGCGGAATCAATTTATCATGAAGACCAAGAGCATCCGACTCCAAGAAAGCAAGACTTTCAACTTCGCATGGCAGCATTCCAATTGACGCACAGTACATTGATATTGTTGGAAACCCGTATCTGGCTGCATCAAGATATTGCTTTGCCATTTCTTGGCGATTGTACGGGCTAATATCGAGAAAAGAAATTCTAAACGATTTTCCAACGGCCTGATTTTGAAAAATCCGATTCAATGCAAGTTCAATGCTCTGTACAATTGAAAATGTAATGGCTTGGTCAGACTTAATTGAGAGCAGCAAAGCAGCACTTGATGCTTTGGTGTTATTGAACAATAGGCTTGAAACGCCTGCCGCTGACCATAGATGGTTTTCAGAATCACTTACTTTATCGGTGTCGTTTGTACCTCCGGCTCTATCAAAACTGATTTTTTCGATGTCCATTGGACTTAAAACAGAGCCGATTTCTTCTGGCATTACCTGATCAAGATTCTGCCAAAATTCAACTGCTTTTTGATAATCCATCAACCAGTTGCCGTCCTTGTCGATTCCCAACTTCATAACAAGCAGAGCATAGTTTTCAAGTTCGGTTTTTGTCAACTTTAGATCTTCATAATCTGAAATATCGTATAAATTGCGTAACACACCTGCAAATGGCGGCATCGCATAATTCAAGATCTCTGTATTGCATTTAATCGCAAAGGAAAATGGAGGCTCTAAATCTTGGTACCGTTGCGTCCGGTCTTTTTGATATGCTGCATATTTTGTGGAGAATTCAGGCGAATAATAGTCAATAAGTGCTTGGTCGGCATCAAAATATGAGAAATCAAAAGTGACGTTACAAACATTATCTGACATCGATGAGATTTTGCAGTAATCGGATGGCAGCTGCTGAAACGTGATCTTGTTTCCGATTTCTCGTGCAGTACAGTAGTAAACATCCTCGCGCAAACATACTGTCAAAATGTCTTTACACTGCCGTTTAATATCAAACTTGGAAACATAATCGCTTGCCTTCAGAAATTTTTTTCGCAAATCTCCTTTGGCAGACGATGCGTCAATTCCATAAGGTAAAATGAAATACGACAGATCAGAAAGGCCAACAAAATATTGAATGAGTCTTCGAAAATGCGAGCTTGCACCGTACATGTAGATTACAGCGTTCCGGAGTTGTTTTTCATTCTTTTGCGGATCTTTTAGATACTCGACAATATTATCTTTTGTATATTTATAAAATGTCTGCGACTTCGGGTTGTTGTTCAAATCGCGCCATATAAGTTTTTCAAGGGCTCTGAAGTTAGTTCGCCATAGCTTGTTCATATCCACTGAGAAACTTTTGCTAACCTCAGCAGCAGTATTCTTTTTAGCAGGAGGCCTACCACGTCTCTTGGGCGATGCCGCATCACTCTCAGCCATACAACATCACCCCCTATTTTATTTTTGGCCGCCTAAAACAAAAATATCCGGATTTGAAATCCAGCTCATGCTTAGGCCTGTTCAGTTTTAGTTCAAGTTGCTTAATTATCCAGTAATTGTAGCTGAGACTCGAATATCTATCTTTTCGGAAACCTGTTTTCTCAAATACACGTACGACATTGTTTTTGGTCTCATACTGTAGATTCACAAGCTCATTTACTAACAAAGATGTGTTAATATAAGGCAGCTTGAATTGAAGTTTGTCTATAAAATCAAGCGAATCATATCCGCGAACTGTATGCAACACTTCGTCGCAATTTTGCTCTTGGATAAGGAGTTTGATTCGTTCTTGGCGCAGACCTTCGCGCAAAGTAATTGCACAGTCTGAGTTGAATTGTGCATTGCCCTTAATACTCCATATTACTTTCGGCGCAGCTGGATCTGGACATCTATCAGCCATTTCGGCACTATTGCAGCAGGAAAGTGGGGAATATGTAACACCTGTCAACGGATCATAAATATCTGAAATTAGCGTGTCATACACACCAAGACCAACACCTGATGTATCGATGCCGATATAATCACATTGGAACTCCTCATAGTACCTGCGTACCATAAGAGCCTGTTCGCTTGTGATACCACCTTCAAGGTTTTCTGTATATACAACGTTTACTAAATACTTGTTGCCGCTGGTTGGCAATGCTTGCGTAACGAAAATAGCAGTAGCATCGTTATCGTGTTTTGTGCTTTTCATCAAGGCTATGTCCGCAGTTATAATTCTGATTTCTCCCTTTTTCTTCGCAGGAAGTTGTAGCTTTTTATCCGACAAAAGGCTTGCTACACGTTTGGGATAAAACGGATATGTAAGTTCACGGTTTTGGTTAATGTCATCGAACGAGAACAGGGAGCCTTCACTATCGCCAAGCCATATAGCGCCCATTTCCATTTCAAAACTAAGCTCATTGAAGTCAGACTCGGACATATCGTCCTCTACAGACCGAAGGCTAAGAAGATCTTCCTTAACAGAAAGTTGATAGGGAAAACCGCATGCAAAATACTGCTTTGTATCATCAAGCATGTTTGCGAAAAATGCTCGAAGCTTGTCATAAGACCAATGGCTTTTATACCACGCGGAACTCATATAAATCTGTTTGTTTTCTTCCTTGGGAAGATTTTTGTATTCGGGCTTGTCAAGAAATTTTGGATGCCGGCGTGCGGTAAGAAATTTTTTCAAAACCTTATCGATCACTTCGCGAGATACAAGCCGAAATTCATCAACGATAATAATATGTGCGCGGTTGCCGCGTGCGCTATCTGCTGCGGTTACAACTTTTATCATCGACGAATTCTTGAACTTGATAAATGCCATCTGTTGGTTGATAACCGAGGTCTCAATCTCAAATCTTAGATTGCCAGAATCGGGCATTAACAAGTTCGTTATTTTCTCAAGCACTCCAACTGCCTGTGAGCGAGCGCCCGAGGCAATACAAATAATTGTGCCGGGATATAGAATGGCACGCACACAACAATAAATCGCTGTAAGATATGTTTTGCCAAGGCCACGAGCAGCGATGAACATAAACGCATCTGAAATGTTCATCATGAAAATCAAAATTTTCTGAAACAGCTTTAGGTTCAAGCCTAAATAGTCTTTACAGAAACGATGTGGGTTGGCCCTATAATAAGAACACCAAGTCGCCACGCCATTCATGATGCGTTCAGCTTTTTGATTCGCAATTTCCTCCTGAGATAGTCGTTTACTGGCCATCGGCATCACCAGTTAATTTATTGAAGATGTCCTCGTTTACGGCATCATCTGAAAACTCAGGTTTCGTAGCACTGTATTGCTTTAAATATTTTTCGTATTCTTCAGAATATGAATTCTTAATACCAATCATTTTACAGAGATGCCCAAAGAAGAATGTGCCAATATACTTTCGGATATTGTCAACGTCTGCAAATTCGGGATCTGGCTCTGGGATCGGTTTCTCAGTTTCCCATTTTTGAATTAACGTACCAAATGTTTGCTGATCACTAATTACATCGCCCTTGATTTGATTGGGTTTTATTTTAGCCGCGCCGAGCAAATCCTGAAATAATTTCATAGATGTATCCAGCTTTTTTTGATCGCCGGAAATGTTGGCACGCTGTATATTAAGCTGCGCAATGCAAATTGCTTTAAAGATTTCTTCCTGAGATTTTGTCTGACATTCATGCCGTGCCGTCCAATCATCATACTGATCCTGAAGAAATTTGTACTCATCTTCAGAAAAACCTACGCCAAAGAATTTTACAGTGCGTTGTAAAATTTTTACACCGCTTTCCTTTACCTCTTCTACTGATTCAATTACTTGTCTGGATTCTTCATCAATTGTTGTGTCGTAAGTTTTTCCTCTAAATTGTGAAAGGTTTGCGCGCGATATATATGTATGAACACGGCTTCTGTCTACAGCAATTTTACGTGACGATTCAGCAAGCGCCTTGCTATAATAAATATCAAATTTCATACATATGCGCCGAATTGCATCCTCATCGTTCCCAAGCACAGCACAATAATGTTCGTAAAGCTTATCAATGCATGTTTTACAAACAGGCAAAAAATGATTGTTGCAGGCGTATATCGGACTTTGCGATGCTGGAAAATTGCCAGTTTGTTTTGTGAATGTTTTGCCACATGTAGTGCATCTAGGACTACGGATATCATTTTTTAACGGTGTTATCCTATCGGGAGTGCTGCTTATAACGGCCATGGCAATCACCCCCCATATGTTCAATTGAATTTCTTAATTTAGCTTCACTAATTCAGTTGCGTTCTGGATTAATTTCCCATCCATGTCCAGACATAAAAAAATAAAGCCTTCCTTCTGGGACCGGAAAAGCTTACCATCAGAGTAATTCTGTTTTGATGTTTCACACGCAGCGCCTTGCTCATACATCACGATATCTCCAACATCATAGCTACCAGTATGGTGTGTATGAGCCATAACAAGACAACCGAATTCGTATCCTTCGTCCTTAAAGAATCTACGTGCTTTTTCACTTGTAGCCATTATGCCGGATGAATAGGCAAGTGGGTGACAAAAAATCACATCACCAATCACAGAGTACCAGGCATCGTTGTACACGATTTCAACTGAACCATTGAATACGTCACACAATGCATCATAATGCACTTTGGTGTGCAGTTCTTTATTATAATGGTTAAAACCATCAATTAAAATAAGCTCAAGAGCTGTCTTTGGCATCAGCTCAAGAATGTCCGAATCAAGATTTTTGGCCAGATAATTTTGAAACCGAATATCGTGATTGCCATAATTCACAACGACCTTGCGCGGCTCAATACGTTCTATCAATTCGATAATATATTCGCGAGCAATCAAGATTTCTTCCATTGGACTTTTACGATATACCTTGGGGAATCTCGATAGTGCCTGGCAATCAATTATGTCACCATTTAACTGAAGAATGTCCACGCGGCCAGCATATTTATCAAATACAGAAGTTGGTTTATGAAATGGAATGTGCAAGTCCGATATGGAAAGAATGCGCGTGTTGATGTTTTTTACACGATGGTCACGCTCAAACAGCATGCCGGCGTAGAAAGCCTTATACTTTTTTCGATATGCGCATTCACCAAGGCATTCACCGCTTGCAGCGTTTAAATAGTCTGCGGCCTCAATCCATGTGATCTCGTGTCTTCTTGCCGCATCACCAATACGCACGAAATATTCATCAAAACTTTCGTGTTCGTAGCGTCGATTGTTGTACATTGGATTCACCCTTAACCAAGCTGGTCTGTAAATGCGATGCTAAGCTTGACTTCCTTGCCATTGAACTCGTCTGCGAGTTCAGCCAAACTTACCGGTTCAGAAAGACCTTCAACCTCAAAAAGTACGTCGTGCTCCTTGTCGAGAGAATCAAGATCAATAGTGCCGGTGATATCAAGTCCAAATTTTTTATTTACTTTACTTGCCAATTTGACTACCTTACCTTTTCTGTTTGTGTAACATTAAGCCCACGGTATTTTTTTAGTGCGTTCGTGACAGCACTAATTTCAGTGCATAAGAAATGATTCTTAGTGCGACGCACCATTCTTTCAATGTGTAAATCACCAGTGTACATATCGCGAACTTTCTTTGGTGGAAATAGTTTGGCCAGATATAGAGCCTCATCTTTGTTGATTGAAATCAAATATCTTCTTCCTTTGTTATTATTTTCGGCCTTTGGAAAAAACCGAAGTGATATGCAAGAACACAATTATCGTATCCCTACCATATTAAGTCGTTATAGAAATGCCGATAAACCTTGGTGCAATGCGGGTTTATAAAAACCTATGCATAAAAAAATGGCCTAAAATTGTAAAAAAATGAGGCCCGGAAAACTCCGAGCCTCACGATCAGTATACTTTTGAATATCGCAAACCATATATTTCAATTGAGCCGGATTTGTTTAGCATCAGTTCTTTAACGGGTTCACTACTCTTACGGATTGCCCTAAAGAATGATTTATTGGGGACCCCGAACAAAATCGAAAACATAGTATAGGAAATATCTCTATATGCTTTCTCGTCCAACAATTTAAGTAAATAATAAACGGTTGAATAATTTAGTTTTATCTCAGCAATGTAATCAATACACTTCTGCCGAGCCTCATCAACTCGTTTCTTGGTAATCGTGTATTCTTCATCTGTAGTTGACAAAGAACCGTTTTCGCTACATTGACAGTGCTCCATATAAGCAGCCCATATAGAAGAGATATCGCTTTTTGTCTCGCGTACCAATCGAATAATTCTATTAACCTGATTCCAGTTTATTATTCTTGGTATGTACTGGTAATCATTCAGAATATACGAAAATGGCATTAGTAAATCAGCGCTTCTAAACCGCTTGCAGTGTGTAGCGATAACTGCCTGCAGATAATCCATCGCAGTGTTATGCCTTTGATAGTTCTTCTTTTGTGGATTGTAGTATCCTTTTTGACGAGAAATGTGACCGAAAAAGTTTGGCTTGATCAAGCGTCCATTGTCATCGCGTCGGTTATACTTTTCTTTGAGATATTTCAACTCAAGCGTATTATCAACAACAAATTCTTTTTTTGCGCGATCAATCTCGATACCGCTCATTACATCAAGTTGTGCGACATCACAATATAGCGGAAGAATTTCATCAAACGCAGTGCCAGAGTTCAGCATGTCCCAGATCAATGTATTTATCTCCTGCGACAAATTAATTATTTCGCCAATCTTATTAACCGCAGTTTTAACATCCAAATCTGCTTTTTCGGAATTAGTATATTGACGCTTGGTTTTCTTAGACGATATCAGGCTAGTTGGGACAAGAAATTTATTGTAATTTCTTCTTGCCGCTTCTATCAGAACTTTATCATCAGTGACAAGCATAGTATCACTATCGAAATCCGACCCATTCAGTTTTGATAGAATGTTTTCATTAATTGAGTTTATGGCAATTACTTCGTCAGACAGGTTGAAATATTTATAAATTTCTTCATTGCGAACATTTTTGGTGAGCAATATGTTTCCCATTGTAACATGCGGACTGCGAGACCCAAGCAGCTCTTGCCCATCGCAAAAGCGCGTTGAACAAACATTCCCAATTCCAAGCATACTTTCGCCGTTCCAACTTCCGATAGCATTATAGAGCATTTCAAGGGGATTGCCCAGCAATGTGGAATAATTTCCATTTACAAGAACGTGCCCACATTTTAAATTCTTCACAAAAGACCTTACCAAATCTCTTCTGAACTCCGAATATAATTTTGTTTCACAAAAACGTTCGTTTAAACCGAGCAATTTGTAAACGATATCGTTTTTGCTTTCCAAAGCTGTCATAGGTAGGTGCCAGTCATCTTTACTTGGGTACCTGATATGATTTCTAATCACTGCAGGTTCTGTGTTTAAAAGATGGATATAATCAATTGACGGCTTTAGAAATTCCTCCATTTCTTCGTATGTGAGCTGGAGAGAGTTGATCAATTGATAATGTGTTTGTACCAAACGTCCATCAAAATAGTGCGTTGGCTTTTCATGCTTAACAATTCCGAAAATCGGGTCCAGATTATCGAGCCATTGTTGAAGAGAACCGAACTTCAAGTATTTAATACTGCTAGGTGTAGTAATCAATTTGATGTCTTCGATCCGTTTGGCAATTGTATATCCGTTCAATTGACTGACAGACGTAATTCCTTTTTGGCGGAAGAACCACTGGATGTTTGTATTAAAACAGGCGCTCTTAAAGAAGCGGTTGCGCAAAAGCAACATACCATAGCGATCATATCCGGTAAAAAGTTCTGAATCGAGCAATGATTGCCCATCCCAAATTGAATTCTTAATTTCGACTTGTTCCGGTTTCGAGATCAATCGTCCGTTATCATCGATTCGTGTCGCTATGACATCATCCGAGAACACACTTTCAAAATCATTGATTACAAGGATATTTTCAGGGTTGATTTCTATTGTGTCGATAATGCTGCTTGTGGTAAGTGCAATGTATGCCTCCCAAGCGGCCAGGTCAATTTCCTGTCCATCTTTAATTTTGATTCCACAGTGTGCCCATTTATCCATCCCTCTGTAAAGCTTTTCGTCAATAAACAGACATTTGCCAACACGGCTCGATCCGGATGACCTTTTAAAGCGCACATAATGAATCCCATCGCAGTAGAAGCCGTTTTCATAAAGATCCTTGCGCAAGGCTGCAACGCCAACCTCTGTTTTTACATTTTGTTTTACATGATATTGGCCGTCACAAAACCAGAAATAATTGCCGAGCAAATCATCGCAAATTGGTTCATCAACATCGGCGTCGATTTGTATAGCAACAAGCTCTCCATTACGTACATCTGCGCAATCTGTTAAGGCTATTTCATGCGGACTCCAGCCGTTCTTTATGTATAGGCCTTTTCGGATTCGGTTATAGGCTTTTACGGAATATTTAAACGTGACGTTGATAACATACTGCGTATACTCTTTATCGCCGACATTCCAACCAAAATTGATTCTGCGATAAACTTTTTCATAAATCTCGCGAAGTTTAATAAGATCAAGAGAGTAATCAAGAGTATTAACGAACTTTCTTGTGGAAATTGTACCGTTCGTTCCTCTAATGCGATATCCTGTTTTGTCAGGAGTATTCAAGTAATGATTGCTTAAATAAATGTCTTTCGCGTCTATACCAAGAATATACACTCCATTGAATTTTTCTTTGCTTATTTCTGTGACCTCCAATCAGTAATTTTGATCGTTAATAGCACAAAATTTCGCTATCACTAAAACCGTGCACAAATACAATACGCACACAACAAGTCCCTTGATCAAAACCTCACCACCTGTCTGTGCTGCACATTATACAGTATTAACACTGCGTATCATGTCGATACACTTCGCCAATGAATCCACAGCGTAATCAACTTCTTCAAAAGTGTTTTGATGGCCAAAGCTAAAGCGGATGGTGGAGCGGGCATCTGTGTCGGATAATCCAATTGCGGAAAGGACATGAGAAATGTTAACCGACTTTGAATCGCATGCGCTGCCAGTAGAGACACATATCCCAAAAGAATCAAGCAGAAGCAATAAGGATTCCGCCTCGACTTCAGGGAAACGCATACTTAAAATGCCTGTATTGTTTGAAAATGGATCATCCAACGTTGTGGCAAATCGAATATTGTTTTTTGTGCACGCATCAACGAATCTGTGCTTCAAAGAGTCTGTGTGTGCCATACGTTCGTCCATAAATCGAACGGCTTCGTCCAAAGCAACAGCCATCCCAACAGCTCCTGCAACATTCTCAGTTCCAGCTCGCATCTTTCGTTCCTGTCCGCCTCCACAAATCATGGGATACATTGGCACTCCATTACGGACGTACAGCGCACCAATACCGCGCGGGCCATTGAATTTGTGAGCGCTCATTGAGAGCATATCTACCCCAAGCTTCTTTACATCCACTGGGATGTGCCCAACCGCCTGAACTGCGTCCGTGTGGTAAATTAGACCGTATCCATTAAAGGCTTTAAAAAGTTTACGAAGATCTTGAACGGTACCAATCTCGTTGTTTACAAACATAAAAGAACACATTACAGGCTTGTTTTGCAAGATTAGAGATCGCGTTTCGGATTCATTTGGTGGAACAATATGTCCGTGGCAATCTGTCATCAATTTAAGCGCTTTCACATCTCGTTCAAATCGATTATGCGCCGCATTCAAAATAGCGTGATGCTCAATGCTGCTTGTGATTATATCGCCATGAGTACCAATCATATCAATCGCCCAGTTATCTGCCTCGGTGCCGCCGCTCGTAAAAAAGATTTCATCAGGTTCTGCATTTATGGTGCGAGCTATCATTGCACGCGCACACTCAAGTGCTTCTTTAGCCTTACGCCCGGCTCTATACAATGATGACGGATTTCCATATTCACTTGTAAGCCACGGTTTCATTGCACTGAGCGCCGTAGGGGAGAGTGGCGTCGTTGCGGCGTTGTCAAAATATATGAGTGAATTTTTATACAACCTTACGAACCTCCGTGTCCTTCATACGCCTACAAGCTGCCATGCGTTCAGCAGCCGCGCGGCGTTGTGCGTCCGTCAGCGCAGGTCTGTTTCTTACTGCCTTACCAACGGTAAGAGCGCGTCGGGGAGCACGAAAGCGCATCCCAACAACGGTGTCAGTACCAGTAAGGCAGGTGACATCTACGATCTCCCAACCCTGTTTCTTAAACTTTGTCATGTCTTTTCTGATTGTGGTGTCAGCGAGCCATGTTTCACTGGAATCAATGTACAAATGAGTCTCCTGTTCTTCTACGCTGGGCTTTGAATTCGTGTAAAGTGTCATGTTTATATTTTTCCTCCTGTAAATTCAAGTGTATTTTTGCTTTTGAAGTAATAAGTAGGGATTTATGCCTTCCGCTATAAAGCGCCGTGCAACAGCCATAGAATCGATGCCAGAGCATGCGCGTCGCGGGATAACCAATCTGGAGAAGTTCACGCCGGCTGCGGAGTACCCCAAACCTTGTCGTCACCCCAAGGGTCGTCTTCATCATTGGTGTTGGTATTTGGTTTACTATTATCCTTGGCAGCGTCGTCCTTAGAGTTCTTTCTACGCTTTCTTTTTTCCTTTCTGGAATCCAGTTGCTCCAGTTTGTATTTAAGCTCCTGTTCTTGTCCAAAACGAGCGTAGATGTTAGGAATTTTAAAAAACTGATCTCCAAAACGAGTAGCGGTGTTTGAGTGGTAGACGCATAGAAGCTGATTCTCCTCAAGAAGTGACATTAATTTGATGGCGGTCATTCTGGATACACCGCATTGCTCTGCAATTTCTTCGTAGGTGACATCATAGGCTTCTGGAAAGGTAGAAGGGTCATCATCAGGGCTTCGCTTGAAAATTTGTGAAACAATAAAAGCAAATGCCCAAAGGAGTAATGGCTTGCTTGGATAATCGATCCTCATGATTTTTTCGAATTCAGAAAAGAAAATTCTGCCAAACTTACCACCGTTAAATGTCTCCTTTTCTTCTACCCAGATAAGACTATCGAAGTGTTTTCGATATAGTATTGCTTCAAATTTGTATCCGGAAAATGAAGAACCCATGAAGTGTCTGAAATGCTTTCTTACAATTGCTGGACTATCATTAGAGATTATAGACAAACCAAGTGATTTGCATAGATCCTCATGAGAAAAAGCATAGTATGGAATATTAGCATATTTGAAATACTTTATCGTCATAAGTATCGCCAGGTTATTTTGAAGTGCTTTTAAATCTTCTCTTGAGGTTGAAATGCTAGTATATCGGTGCGACCCTTTTTCAAAAAGTTCGGTGTCGATTTTTACAAAATTATCCAAATTTGCAATTCCTCCAGATGATAAAACAAAGGAGATTTTTTCCGGTTTTTTGGTGCCAACAAGCTCAATTTGCTATAGTATAAAAAAGGATGCGTTTTTTCCTATTTCGTCTCAAAAAACCACGAAACTCAAAAGGGAGATTTCTTCTGTTTTTTTTGACAATAGCACGGTGCTAAAAAGAAAGAAGAAAATTCGGTTGAGTTAGACGATACAGAAGAATAAGAACTATTTATAAGAATAAGAACTGAAAACCCTAACCGGTTTTTCTCATATTTAATATAAATATTAAATATTCGAAAAACCGGTATCCCAATATCGCGAAAAAGAGAAAATAGAAAACGGACGAAAATTGAAGTAGTGAAATGAGGCGGAAAATAATCTGAAAACAATCATGAGATAGAACTGCGGTAATAGGATCAGAGCAATCAATCAGTTAGTAGGTCCCTATGGTAAGGGGAGACACCTATCGTTCATTCGCTGCGCTCATTCACTCACGGTTTCTCCCCTTACAACCCCTCTTCCCTAGGCGGCCTTCGCTTCGCTCGGCCGCGGGCGGCTGACGCCGCCCCTGACAGCACATACACATTGCTTAGTAGGGGGA
>ERZ827037.236-NODE-236-length-72913-cov-4.861608_pt1 | contig 72913 bp, 59 predicted proteins | sample MGYA00519924_ERZ827037 | MGnify/ENA primary metagenome ERZ827037 (study PRJEB31778, sample SAMEA3449250) | human gut metagenome | biome: human gut; feature: human-associated habitat; material: faeces | place: United Kingdom | collected 2010/2012 ... | reverse complement strand
TGGTGTATCTGTAGCTGGTGGATCTGGTAGAATGTCAGGTGTTGTAGCTGGTACATTCATTATCGGAGCACTGAACAATGGTATGGTACTTATGAATATCAATACCTGGATTCAGGATATCGTACTTGGTATCGTGCTTGTACTCGCTGTTGGTTTCGACTGCATCCAGAAAAAGAGACAGGCTAACTAGTTTTAATTAAGAATGATATAAATCCCGGTAAAAGTATATTTTACCGGAATTTTCTGTTAATATATAACAGTATGCTATTTGGCAGGATGAGTTGTAGTTTACATTATAATGAAATGTATAAATATTCGAATATCATACACATTTGTATAATATTAACAGACAAGAGGAAAGAAAATTGAAAAAAAGCCAATTAATATATCAATACATCAGAGAACAGGGAATAGTATCAAAACAGGATATTGTAATCGGGCTCGGATTAAGTCTTCCAACCATTACCCAGAATCTTCAGTATCTGGTAGAACGCGGGCTCATCGATACATCAAAAAAGATAGCCAATACCGGGGGAAGAAATGCAATTGCCTATACGTATATGGAAAATGCAAGATATGCCATAGGCGTGTATCTGAACAGACATTATATTAATTGTATAGCACTGGATCTGTCAGGAAATGTAATCTGTCTTAAACGTACAAGAGAGAATTTTGATCTGAATGATGATAAATATCTGAAGAAGATAGGTGAAACGGTCGAAGCAGTAAAAGAAGAGACGGGGCTTCCAGATGACAAATTCCTGGGAGTCGGAATTGCGGTGCAGGGACTGATCAGTGACGATGGGGAAAAAGTAACGTATGGACTGACACTTAACTTTACCGGTGCTACAAGAGAACAGATTGCAAAATATATTCCGTATCACAACAGACTGTTTCACGATTCGGCGGCTGCAGGATATGCGGAGGTCTGGATCCGGGATGATCTGGACGATGCATTCTACTTAAGTCTTAGTAACAGTGTCGGAGGAGCAGTGATCATTGATAATAAGATCTTTGAAGGAGACCGCAGAAAGGCCGGAGAGATCGGACATATGACAGTAATACCAAAAGCCGGTGATAAATGTTACTGCGGACAAAGAGGATGCTTTGATACCGTGTGCAGAGCGTATGGGCTGGCTGAATATACGAAAGGCAATCTTGAAAAGTTCTTTGAGCTTCTGGAGTCACGGGATCTTGGAGCGAGACGTCACTGGAACCGGTATATGGAATATCTGGCAATCGGGATTCATAATATCCGGATGTTATACGATACGAAGATTGTAATCGGTGGATACGTAGGTGCCCATATCGAAAAATATATGGATGACCTGTGTGCACGTGTGGATGCAAGAGATGGATTTAAAGAAAAAGCAGAGACTTATCTGATTCCATGTAAATATAAAGTAGAACCAACAGGTGCGGGAGCAGCTATCCATCTAATCGATGATTTTTTTGAGACAATTTAATAATTTAACCAAATTAAGTGGCGAGGTGGGTTGTGATATCCGCCTGGCTATGAAATAAAAGCGCTGTAAGCATAGGAAAGAGTATATGCTTACAGCGCTTTTTTAACCAAATCAAGTGAGTTTCCTGCTTCAATTACAATATCCGCCTGACTACCAAAGTATGCAGGAAGGGTTATCAGTGACAGGTTCTGCAGATATGAAAATATGCAGAAAAAGAAGACGATGCAGCATAGGAAAAATCTGTTTATATAATGTACAGATAGTAACAAGTTGTATTGTAACGTCATATTTGGACTTAATGTTGTATTGACAAAATAATGGTACTGTGAGAGAATACCAATATGGAGAGGAAATGAAAAAAGCACGAATAATATGTCGGAGGTAAAAAAGATGAAAGCAGCTGTATATCATGGAAAGCACAATTTGGTAGTGGAAGATGTTCCGGTAAGAGAACTGGATGACAATGAGGTTCTGGTTGAGGTGAAATATTGCGGAGTATGCGGAACAGATATCCACATTTTCAATGGGGACGGGGGCTCATTTGAAGTAACACCACCTTTGATTCCGGGACATGAATTTTCAGGAGTTGTAAAAAAGATCGGAGGCAATGTTAACCGTATCAAAGTAGGAGACCGTGTCAGCGGGGATCCGAATGATATGTGTGGGGAATGCTATTTTTGTAAAAATGCAATGCAGCAATTCTGCACGAATAATATCGGAGTCGGAACAACTGTAGATGGTGGATTTGCAGAGTATGTAATTATGCATGAAAAGCAGTTATATACATTTTCGGAAGATCTGAGTTTTATTGAAGCTGCAATGGCAGAGCCGATTTCCTGCTGTCTGCATGGGATTGATCTGTGTCATATCAAGTCGGGAGATACAGTGCTTGTCATCGGTGGCGGACCAATCGGCATGATCATGCTTCAGCTTGCTAAAAAAGAAGGAGCAACAAAGGTAATTCTTTCTGAACCAGTCGAAGAAAAGAGAGAGCTTGCATTAAAACTTGGGGCAACAAAAGTAATTGATCCGATGAATGAAGACGTACAGGCAGTACTGGATGAATACACACCGAATGTAAATGTGGTAATCGAATGTGTGGGAAATGTACATACACAGGCAGATGCGGTAAAATACGCTGGAAAATGTGCAACAGTCATGCTTTTCGGACTGGCAGCTCCGGAGGACAGTGTGCCGTTTAAACCAGATGATATATTTAAAAAAGAGCTGCATATTACATCATCGTTCATCAATCCATATACATATGAAAGAGCCATCCAGGTGCTGGAATCCAAGACACTGGATCTGGAAAGTCTGATTACCAATATTGTACCACTGGATGATATCGTGGATGTATTTACAAAGCCGGAGTATAGAAGAACCGGTAAGGTTATGATCAAGGTTGCAGATTAAACAACAGGTGATTCTTAAAAATTACGGGGATAGCCGGCAGACTTAATTGAATACCACAGTGAGCAGGAGAACTTGCCACTGGCAACTTTTCTGTATCGCCATGCGTTCGGAAGAAGCTGCCGGTGGCAGGTTCTGTAGATAAGAAAAACACCTTGCGGAAAAAGGATAAAAAGGGGCAGAAACTATAAAAAAATTTGCCCCTTATATTGACAAAAGAATGGTATTATGAAATAATACCATTAAAAGAAGGAGGGACGGAATATGAACTATTATCTTGGTGTGGATGTGGGGACATCCAGTGTAAAATCATTATTGATGGACAGTGAAGGAAAGACAGTCGGAACGTCTCAGATTGGGTATGACATTATAAAAGAAAAATTACAATATGCAGAGCAGGATATGGAGAAACTCTGGGAAGCAGCAAAAGAGACGGTAGCAGATCTGGTGAGAAGATATCCGGAGAAAGCAGGCAGGATTCAGGGAATCAGTTATTCCGGACAGATGCACGGACTCGTTATGATCGATGCAGAAGGCAATCTGATCCGCAATGCCATCATCTGGGCAGACCAGAGATCAGAAAAAGAGATTCAGAAGATTTACGATATAACCGGAAAAGATGTATACCGGGGAACGGTACTGAATTCGCTTAGTACAGGATTCCTGATCTCATCCCTGATGTGGGTAAAAGAACATGAACCGGAGAATTTTGAAAAGATCCGTTATGTATGTTTCCCAAAAGACTATATCCGTTATAAGATGTGCGGCGAGATCGGCACGGATATGTCAGATGCTTCAAGCGGCGCAATCTTTGATACGAAGAATCGTGACTGGGCATGGAATCTGATTGAAAAGCTTCAGATGCCAAAGGGAATCTTCCCGGAATGCCATGAAGCATATGAAGTAGCAGGAACGGTGAACAAAGAATGCGCAGAGCAGACAGGCTTAAAAGAAGGCATCAAGATCGCATACGGCGGCGGCGATACCCTGATGCAGGGAGTTGGTAATGGAATCATCCGTCCGGGCGTGCTTGCAGCCAACATCGGAACGGCATGCCAGATTTCCGGAGGATTTAACGAACCATTATATGACGAGCAGTTCAGAACCAATACATTCTGTCATGTAAAAGAAGATCTTTGGATGTTGATGGGAGCACATTTAAGCGGTGGCGTTGCACTCAAGTGGCTGATGAACAACATCCTGGAGATGGGATCGTATGATGAGATGACAGCTCTTGCAGCGACAGCACCGGCAGGAAGCGAAGGGCTGGTATTTCTTCCGTATCTGAGTGGAGAACGCACACCATACAATGATCCGAACGCAAAAGGAATCTATTTTGGAATGACATTAAAGCATGAAAGAGCGCACATGATCCGGAGCACGATGGAAGGAATTGTATTTGGACTGCGTACTTCTATTGAAATATTTAAAAACCTTGGAATTGAGTATCATAAGATCATCGCATCCGGCGGAGGGGCAAGAGGAAAACTCTTCCTGGAGATGCAGGCAGATATCTTCGACTGTGAAATCTATACAAACCAGGGAAATGAACAGGCATGTATCGGAGCAGCAATCACAGCAGCAATCGCGGCCGGAGAATTCGGAAGCTACGAAGAAGCCTGTGACAAACTGGTACACATGAAAGATACAATTGTGACACCAAACCATGAAAAACAAAAATATTACGAAGAACAGTTTGCAATATTCCGTGAGTTATACGGACATAACGCAGATTTGTTCAGAAAATAGCCAGAGAATATTCGGAAAATTACAGTATCTGAAAAATCCCGAATATCTAAAGAGCAAGGCAGAAAAATATTTCAGATAAGATTTACTTAGATTATGCTGAGATTGTTAAGAAAGGACAGATGACAGATGAAGATATTTCAGAAAGGATTCAACTACTCGCAGGACGGGGACGGGAACAGACTGGTATATCACATGCAGGGCTGTAATCTAAAATGTCCATGGTGTGCAAACCCGGAGGGGATGAAGTGCGAAGGAACGATCGTATCAGATCCGGAATGGATTCTTGAAAGCATCTGTCCACACGGGGCAATCAAGGATAAAAAAGTAGACCGGACAGTCTGTGCAGGATGCAAAAAGCATGAATGTATCACAGAGCATGATACGAAAGGCATGTATTTGTCGTATCAGGATTATACGGTGGATGAGATCGTAGAAGAAGTACTGAATAATGAGATGATGTTCTACGATGGCGGTGGTGTTACATTTACCGGCGGGGAAGTGACGATGCAGTTTGAAGAACTGTTTGAGACACTGGAAAAACTAAAAGAACATGGGATTAACACAGCGATTGAGACGAATGGAACACATATCCGCACAAAAGAGTTATTCCCGTACATCGACCAGCTGATCATGGACTGCAAATTATGTGATCCAAAGAAACACCTGAAATATACAGGCGGTCCGAACGAAGAGATCCTGAAAAATATCCGCAAGGCTGCAAAGGAACACCCGTATTTTCACGTAAGAGTTCCTCTGATTGGCGGAGTGAACGATTCGGAAGAGGATCTGGAAGCATTTATCCGGTTTTTTCAGGAGATTAATGGGGAAAATGTAACATTTGAAGTACTTTCTTATCACGAATTCGGTAAGAAAAAATGGGAAGACTGCGGATGGAAATACTGCATGACCAGGGATGCGTATGTAGAGCAGGAAGTGGTAAAACATTTCCTGCAGATGATCAAAGATGCAGGGCTAAAATATAAGAGAACCTAAAAGCAGAATAAACATTTTCAATAAAACGGAATGGAAACCAAGGAATTAAAATAACAAACAAAGATAGTACAAAATATATAAATGTAACATATACAACATAAGCTTCAAAGAGGAGGAGAAGCGGGATATGAAGATCGAAAGTATTTTAAACGCACAGGAAATCACAGAACTTGCAAAAGAAAGATTCAAAGAAGAAAGAGCAACCGATCACCTGGAAGGATGGTTTCTTGCAAAAGAGATCATGAGAGAATGTGATGAAAAATTCAAGGATGATGTGGACAGCATCCGTATTTCCAAAACTCTGGTAGAAGTAGCAAAGAGAATTCCTCTCTGGCTGAGTGACTATCATATCTTTGCAGGAACGCAGGACGATGCATTTGCAAGATCCTATGCACTGATCAATCCTGCATTCTCAGTAGATTCATTCACGGGATACTGCGATCCGGTTGCAGTATTTGGCGACATTGATCCGATCGGTGATATCACACAGGAAAAAATCGATGATCTGAAACAATATAATGAAAATACAAAATTCGCACAGGCACTCTGCGCAGCATATGACATCGCCGGGGACAAGACAAGTGAAGCAATCTTCTTCATCGAGCAGGTTACAGGACATCTGATCCCGGATATGCGCGGCGCATTAAAGGCTGGTGTAAAAGGCTTAAAAGAACAGATCAAAGAGAATAAGGCAAAAGAAACAGAGGAAGGTAAGAAGGTATATTTTGATGCCATGGATATCGCACTGGATGCAGCAGTGATCATTGCAAACAGATATGCAGATATGGCAGAAGAAAAAGCAAAAGGCCTGGAAGGAAAAGACAAAGAACGCTTTGAGCTGATGGCTGCAACACTTAGAAAAGTACCGGAAAACGGAGCAGAGAACCTGTATGAAGCAATCCAGTCATTCATCATCATGTGGCAGGTAATGTGCTTAGAGCAGACACCAAATCCATATGCATTCTCAGTAGGAAATGCAGACCGCATCTTCGAACCATACAGAAGCAAAGAAGATACAGACAGAGATATGACGGCAGCACTTTTAAAACACCTGCTGGTATTCTATAACGTAGCGGACAGAAGCTGGGCAATCTCCCAGAACCTGATCATTGGTGGAAAGTCTAATACAGGAGAGGATATGACCAATCCGACATCTTATGCACTGTTAGATGCATATTATGATATGAACCTTCCACAGCCAATCCTGTCTGTAAAATTACATAAGAATACACCGGATGAATTATACGAAAGCCTTGGAAGGTTCTTATTTACACCGGGCTGCCTGACACCATCCTTCTTTAACGACGATTCAGTATTTGAATTCTTAAAAGAGAAGAATCATGTAGATCCACAGGATCTGGAAGACTATTCTGTAGCAGGCTGCCAGGAGCCGCTGATCATGGGACAGGATAACGGTAATACAACCAACAGCTGGCTGAATATGGCAAAAGTATTAGAGCTTTGTATAAATGATGGAAAATCCGAAATCTCAGGAAAGAAATTCGGCAAGAGTTATGAAGAAAACGGATGCAAGAACGCACTGGAGCTTCTTCAGAATATCCGTCCAATCTTTTATAAGAATCTGGAAGAATACGTAGACCAGATGGTAGAGTGTGCCAATGCGGCATCCAAAGCAATTTCTATCTTACAGGTACCATTCCTCTCAACGCTGATGGGTGGAATCGAGACTGGTGTAGATACAAGAGATACAGAAAAACAGGGAACAAAATACAACGGAAGCGGCTGCCTGATCCACGGCCTGTCTGTAGTAGCAGATTCATTTGCAGCAATTGATGCACTGCTTGCAGAAAGACCGGAAGATGCAGAACGTATGGTAGCAGCACTTCGTGATAACTTCGAACACGATCCGGAGATGCGCCAGTATCTGATGAAAGCTAAGAAATATGGCAACAACATCGCATCTGTAGATAATGATGCAGCCGAGATTGCAGGAAAAGTCAGTGACATGGTATGCTCTAAGAAGAATTACCTTGGCAATGCATTCCGTGCAGACTGGGCATCACCATCTACCCACCTGTTATATGGCTACTGGGTAGGAGCGACACCAGACGGAAGACTTGCAAGAGAAGAACTTGGATATGGTATCGACCCATTATACGGAGAAGCACATCAGGGACTTGGATTCAGAATCATGTCTAATATGAAGCTTCCATTTGACAAGATGAATGGTGGATGTGCATCACATCTGGGAATCAATCCAAATTACTTCAAGAGCGAGACCATGGAAGGCAAGGGAATGGAATTCAAAGAGAAGATCATGGCACCACTGTTCTTCAATCCGAAGAAGACGGACGGTATCTCTCCATTCTACCTGTATGTCAATGTAACGACACCGGAGATGCTTAGAAAAGTACTGGCTAATCCGAAGAAATATGCACCAAGCGGAGTATATATCATGAGAATCCATGGAACATTCGTAAACTTCCTGGATCTGTCACCAGATATCCAGGAGGATATTATCAAACGTCTGGATATGGAATCTACATCAATGTAAGATGGTAAGATAAGAGTATTGTAAAAGAAAAAGTAAATGAAGAAGAGTCAGAACCAGTAATAGAAGGTTCTGGCTCTTTTTGCGTCTCCATGACTCTAGGGTAAATATAAATAAAAAGAAAAGCCTGTTTTTGTTGAAAAGAGAGAAAACACTTTTCTTCCCTGGAAAAGCTTGAATTTTCAAGGAAAAAGTAGTACTTTTGACATATATTAAACCACATTTAAAAAGTATTTAACCAAATTGTGAAACAGTTATTTGGTTACGAGAAAGCAACGGAGCGGATAGCGAATATCCGCCTGACTAACGAAAGGAGATACAGTTATGAGAACAATTCAGGCAAAACCATTAACAGCAGAAGCATTCAGACAGTACGGAACATTCTGGTCTGCTGTGGATGGAGAAGGATATGGATTGGGCGGTGGATTTTTTACATTTTATCCGGACCGGATTGCAGTGTCATCAGAGAAAAGGATTGGTTTTTCAACGTTAAAAGTGAGTAAGCCGGACAAATATGTTGTAGAAGAGCTGGAATATCATAAGACCACATGGGAGATCGTCATGCCGATGAATGATGATGCGGTCCTGCACGTGGCACCAAAGTCCGGCGGGGATGTAGTGACGGAACTGACAGAAGCATTCATCGTACCGAAGGGAACTATGGTAAAACTGGATGCAGCGGTATGGCATCTGGCGGCACTGCCGGTACATGTGGATGAACTGCAGAGCCTGATCGTGTTACCGGAAGGAACTTACATGAATGATTGTACGAAGGTGGCACTTACAGACGAGCAGAAGTTTGAAATTGTATTATAAAGAGCAAACGAACGGAGTAATCAGAGTATGCATTCGGAGAAATTCGTGGTATCAGGACAGAAGTATAGCGTTTGCTTTTAGTATTTTTTATGGAAGTAGAGGAAAGCAGCTTAGATGACAGGAACAAAGATAGATACAATTAAGATACGACAACTGAACAGAGAACAGACATTTGCATACATTAAAAAGAATCCAGGTGCCGCAAGGGCAGATGTGGCAAAGGAACTGAACTTAAGCTTTCCGACTGTGACCAGTATCGTAACGGAATTGGAAGAAGCAGGATTAATTCTGGCAGAAAAGAGCAATATCAATACCGGCGGACGTTCATCTATGGCATACATCTGTGATGAGAATGCCAGATATGCAATTGGAATCCAGCTATCGGAACGATATATGAAAGGTCTCATATTGAATCTGCAGGGGAAGATCGTTGGAAAAGTTATAACAAAGAAATTAAAATTTCAGGCAGATGATATATACCGGCAGGAGATAGGAAAATTATATGAGCAGCTGGTGGAAGCGAATCAATTGAAAGAAACACAGATTCTGGGCGTGGGAATTACGGTTGAAGGACTGACGGATATAGAAGGCGAGCGTGTAACATGTAGCTTCGTAGAAGAAATGGCAGATGCCAGAAGAAAAGAACTTGCAAAATATATTTCCATAGAGAACCGGCTGTTTCATGATATGACAGCAGCAGGCTATAACCAGAAGCTAAGGCGCGGGGAAAATGTATTCTACCTGTCTCTTAACAGCAGTATCGGAGGCACGATACTCGTAGAAGATGATGTCTATAACGGTAATCACAACCGGGCAGGCGAGATCGGTCATATGAGGCTTGAAAGAAATGGAAGGAAATGCTACTGCGGCAATCACGGATGCTTTGATGCGTATTGCAATACGTTAATATTGAAAGACGCAGCAGGCGGGGAATTAAAAGATTTCTTTGAGGGAATTGATCGTGGAGAGAAGGAATACGTAGAGATTCTGGATGCATATGTAGAAAGACTGACGGATGCAATCTTCAATATCCGTATGCTGTATGACAGCACCGTGCTGATTGGTGGAGAGCTTGGCGAATATGCAGAATATTTTATAGAAAAAGTATGGAGTATTCTGGACAGCCAGGACATTTACAAGGAAGAAAGTGCGAAGGATTACGTGAAGATCTGTGAAGACGGGGAAAATGTGATCGCAACCGGAGCCGCAATGTATTATATCAACCAGGCGGCGGTCAGATTATAGATGTAAAATGAAATCAAGGAGGAAAAAGAAAATGACAGAATTAGAAATCAAGGAACAAATGTGTGAAGTAGGAAGACGTGTATACAACAGAGGTATGGTGGCGGCCAACGATGGAAACTTCTCTGTGAAGTTAAATGACCACGAATTCTTATGCACACCAACAGGCGTAAGCAAAGGATTCATGACACCGGAATTCATCTGTAAAGTCGATGAAAATGCAAATGTATTAGAGGCAAACGAAGGTTTCCGACCATCATCAGAGATCAAGATGCATATGCGTGTTTATAAAGAAAGACCGGATGTAAAATCTGTAGTACATGCACATCCGATGTATGCGACATCATTTGCATGTTGCGGAATGGGCCTGACAGAGAAGATCATGCCGGAAGCAGTACTGGCACTTGGGGAAGTACCACTTGCAAAATACGGTACACCATCCACAGAGGAAATCCCGGATGCAGTTGCAGAATATCTGGATTATTATGATGCAGTACTTCTTGAAAATCACGGCGCACTTACATATTCAGATTCGTTGATGAATGCATATTTTAAAATGGAGTCGCTTGAATTCTATGCAAGACTTCTGTATCAGGCAAAGATGCTCGGAGGACCAAAAGAGATTCCGGAAGACCAGGTATTAAGACTTTATTCTATGAGAAGCCAGTATGGCCTGACAGGAAGACATCCGGCAGATAAATTAAAAAAATAAAATCTACAGAAAACGATATGACTGTTTATCCGGTAAGGAAAACACGTATTGTTTCGCTGAGTAAGAAAGTGATTTGACTTAAAAGTATGATGATAGAAAGGAGAGCGGAAGATGGACAAGCAGGAATATGTACTGGCGTTTGACTTTGGGGCATCAAGCGGAAGAGCAATCCTGGGTTCCTTAAAAGATGGAAAGATCGAGATGCAGGAAATCCACCGTTTTTCCAACGACCCGGTTACGATTAACGGAACCATGTACTGGGATACACTGCGTCAGTTTTACGAGATCAAGCAGGGAATCGTAAAATCCAAAAAATATGGAAAAGTAGCCAGTATGGGAATCGATACCTGGGGAGTGGATTTCGGGTTGATCGATGAACACGGTGCACTTCTGGAAAGTGCGGTGCATTACCGGGACGAACGTACAAAAGGGATGGGGAAAAAAGTATTTGCGAAGATACCAAAGCCGGAATTATATGATATTACCGGAAATGAGTTCAATTACTTTAACACCATTTTCCAGCTGGAGGCGTTAAAAGAAAAGCGTCCATGGATGTTAGAAAGAGCAGATAAGTTCTTATTTACACCAGATCTTTTTAATTACTTTCTGACGGGAGAGAAAAAGGCAGAGTATACGATGGCGACAACATCGTCACTTCTTGATATCCGTAAGAGAGAATGGTCGGAAGAGATTATGGAACGGATCGGATTAAAGAAAGAATTATTCCCGGAACTGATCGCTAGTGGAGGTGTGGTAGGTCCTTTAAAAGAAGATATCTGTGAAGAACTTGGCGTTGATCCAATGCAGGTGATCGCAGTGGCATCACATGATACGCAGAGTGCATCGGCTGCAGTTCCGACACAGGAAAAGGACTTTATCTTTATCAGTTGTGGAACATGGAGCCTTTATGGAACAGAGCTTGAGGAACCGGTCATTGGTGAAAAATCGCTGGAAATGAATGTGTCAAATGAAGGCGGATATGGAGGAAAGATTAATTTTCTTAAGAATCTGACCGGACTTTGGATGGTACAGGAAAGCAGACGCCAGTGGATCCGTGAAGGGAATGAATATAGCTTTGGCGAACTGGAGACACAGGCAAAAGAAGTAGAACTGTTCCAGAATTTTGTCGATGCGAATGCGGAAGTCTTCGTTCCATCCGGAAATATGCCGCGCAGGATCAGAGAATACTGCAAACAGACAGGACAGACCGTACCGGAGACACCGGGTGAGATCGTATGCTGCATCAATCAGAGCCTTGCGATGAAATATAGAAGAGAACTGGATAAGATCCAGTATTGCCTGAACAAAACATATGACACAATCTATATGATCGGCGGAGGAATCCAGAGTAGATTATTATGCCAGATGACGGCAAATGCAACCGGCTGCCGGGTAATTGCAGGACCGGTGGAAGCAACCGCATTTGGCAACATTGCAGTGCAGATGATCGCACTTGGAATGATTAAGGACATCAAAGAGGCAAGACAGATCATTGCAAAATCTGAAAAAACAATCTGTTACGAACCACAGGATACGGAAAAATGGAGAGAAGCATACGAAAGATACTGTGAAGTGACAAAGAAACCAGAAGAATAAAGAGACAAAAGAGAACTTGCCAGTGGCAAGTTCTCTGTATATTTGGGCATAAAAAAGAAGGCGGGAAACTTTCCTGTCTTCTTTTAGAAAGGTTTATCCCAGGGGAGGGATATGTATTACTTACTGGAGTTCTGCGATGGTAACATCTCCATATACAGATTTCCAGTCAGCATCAAAATCTTCGACAGCCTTCAGGATATATGGCTGTTTTAATGTAACGGACAGAATAGAAGGATCCAGGGTTGCAGTCTGTGCACCTGCAAGGAATGCACGGTCTACCTGACCTGCGTTTTTAAAGCTTGCACCAAGGATCTGGGTCTTGTAGTCATAAAGTGCGATCATCTCGGCAAATGAAGAGATGACGTCATCCGGATCTACACCCATATTTTCCATACGGTTAAAGTATGGAGCGATATAATCAGCGCCGGCTTCCATGGCAAGGAATCCCTGCTGTTTTCCATAGATTGCGGTAGCAGTAACATTTACATCCTGTTTTTTCAGTGCTTTGATTGCTTTGAGACCTTCCAGTGTAACCGGAACTTTGATGCATACCTGATCATCTACTTTTTTAAGAATCGTGTCAGCATCACGGAGAATTCCGTCAGTGTCCAGAGCTGTAACCTGGATATGAAGTGTCTTGTCCATACCGATGATAGAACGGATCTCGTTCATGTGAGCAAAGAAATCAATCTTGCCTTCTTTTTTCACGATCGAAGGGTTTGATGTAACACCTGCGATTGGGAAAATATCTGTGTAATAGCGAATTGCATCAAGGTTAGCTGTGTCCAATAAATACTTCATAATAGACCTCCTGAAAAAATAGTTAAATGTATCAGATAATTACAAAAAAGCAATCGGTAAACATAATAAGTACCGGTTGAATGACTGCTAAAAGTAATTATTAGCAAAATAAAAAATATAAAAGATTACTCTGCAAGTAATACCTGTATTCCCTGCGAAATGAGGTAATCTTTATCTTCATCGGAAATACCAGAGTCAGTGATAACCTGATAAACCTCCTGAAAAGTCAGATAAGCAACAGCACCGGACTGATGAAACTTTGCGGAATCAGCAAGCACATAGGTGTGAGTGGCTGACTTTGTCATCTCGCGGACGGTATCTGTACGGGTCAGGTCTTCGCCGGTGAACCCATAATCTTTTGAATAGCCGTCGGTTCCGGTAAATATCTTATCTACATGAAATTCTTTGATAGCGCATTTAGTAAGCGGACCAACCAAAGACCTGCCTTTTGGCTGCAGTGTCCCGCCCAGAAGGATGATCTGTATATTTCCATAATCAGCGACATAATCGGCAAGGTATACAGAGTTGGTGATGATTGTTATATTCTGTCTGGTCTTTGCAAGTTCCTCGGCAAAGAGGGCACAGGTAGAACCAGATTCAATGATCAGTGTTTCGCCGTCTTTTACAAGTGAGGCGGCAACGTGGGCAATTTTTTGCTTATTGTCGTAATGAAAAGCCATGCGGTAATTGATGTCACCTGGATCTTTTAATACGGCATAGCCGCGTTCTCTTCTTAAGATACCACGCTGGGACAGAGTATCCAGATCCTTGCGGATTGTCACCTTTGAAGTGTGAAGATATTCTGCGAGAGTAGCAACTTCTGTCTTACCGTGTTCTGTCACATATTCAAGTAATGCTGTGTGTCGTTCTTTTAGTGTCAAAATGCATTCCTCCTTCCGGATACAGTGCATGTGTATTTCAGAGTGTGACCTATATCTTGCAAAAAATATGTTTCAGACACACTCCAAGGTATGTTCATGTGATTTCCACAGTCATTATATTATCACCTGGGAATACGTAAGTCAATACTAAAGGTTTCGTACGAAAGCAAATTTGTTTCGAAGTGTTTACATAAAACGGGAAATATGATATAGTAAGTATAGCTGAAAAGATGCATATAATAGAAAATTTAAGGGACTTATAACAGGTATGAATCATGAATTGTGCGAAATATCTGCTGCTTGTGTGGGCGGTGGGCAACAGAGCAGTATTCATACAGGAAATGGTATCTTGTCAGATATAACTTCTGGCAGATTGCAGGAATGCAGTAGAAGTAAGCTGCGGATTCTGAGATAAGCGCCTTACAGTAGGAATATCGGGAATTAAAGGAGAATAATAGGATGGGAAAATACTTGATTGCACACGATCTGGGGACATCAGGGGATAAGGCATCGTTATTTTCAACAGAAGGAACTCTTGTGAAAAGCTACACTGCATCTTATGAAACGCAATATTTTCATAAGAACTGTGCAGAGCAGAATACAGAAGACTGGTGGCAGGCAGTATGCACAGCGACCAGAGAGATTACAAAAGATATCGAACCGGAAGCAGTACTTGGAATATCCTTTTCATCCCAGATGCAGGCCTGCATTGCGGTAGACCGTAATGGAAATGCATTAAGACCGGTAATGATCTGGGCAGATCAAAGAGCTGGAAAGCAGGTAAATGATCTGGTCGGTAAAGTGGGAGAGACCCGGATGTATGAGATCAACGGGCACCGGCCAAGTGCAAGCTACAGTATTGAAAAACTGATGTGGATTAAGGAACATGAACCGGATATCTATCAGAATACATATAAGATGCTGCTGGCAAAAGATTATATTATCTGCAGACTGACTGGAGCATTCGTTACAGATTATTCAGAAGCTTCGGGAACAGACGCATTTGATCTGAAGGAATTAAAGTGGTCAGAAGAGATATTAAAAGCAGCGGGCATCGAAGAAGGTAAGATGCCAGAGCTTCATGCATCTACAGATGTGATCGGAAGTCTTACTGAAAAAGCAGCAGAAGAACTCGGGCTTACAACGAGTACAAAGGTTGTGTGTGGAGGCGGTGACGGACCTTGTTCTGCGCTTGGAGCAGGAAGTACACAGGACGGACAGATGTTTTTATCCTATGGAACATCGGCATGGATCGCGGGAACTTCAGATGAAGTATTTCTTGATAAAGACAGGACACTGATTTGCTTTGGTCATGTAATTCCTGGAAAATATATGCCTTGTGGAACGATGCAGGCAGCAGGAAGTTCTTACTCGTATATCAGACATGCGCTGTGCAAAGAGGAAGAAGCAGTTGCAGAAAAAGAAGGCGTATCCGTCTATGAGGTAATGAACCGTCTGGTAGAAGCCTCACCTGCAGGAGCAAAAGGAATGATATTCCTTCCGTATCTGGTAGGCGAAAGAAGTCCGAGATGGAATCCGGATACATCGGGAAGCTTTCTTGGAATTCGTATGGAACATGAAAAATGTGATTATATAAGAGCTGTATTGGAAGGTGTGGCCATGAACTTAGGCATAATTCTTGAAAAACAGCGCGAAAGAGGAAAAATCAGCGAACTCATACTGACCGGGGGAGGCGCGAAAGGGGATGTGTTATCACAGACCCTGGCAGATGTTCTCGGGGTGAAGCTTCACAGACTGGATCATGTAGAGACAGCAACATCGGTTGCGGCAGCAGTCATTGCAGGAATCGGAGTCGGAGTATTTGATGACTTTTCGGTGGTAGACCAATTTGTAAAAAAAGAAAAAACATTCACACCGCATGAAGAATACAAAGAAATCTATGACAGGCAGAAGAAATTATTTGAAAAAGGCTATAAGTGCCTGGTGGATTATTATAAGGTGGATGCACAAATCTGAGGAGCTGGAAAATTTATTTTTGATACTCACATCATTTCACCAAATCAAATAGCAAAGCGGATTACAAATATCCGGTTGATTATATGAAAGGAATCTATAAAAAGAAAATAAAAGGAGGATGTAACACAATGAAACACGGAATTTACTATGCATACTGGGAGAGCGAATGGGCAGCAGATTATAAGTATTATGTAGAAAAGGTAGCACGTCTTGGATTTGATATTCTGGAGATCGGGGCAGCACCACTTGCAGATTACAGCGAAAAAGAGATCAAAGAATTAAAACAGTGTGCAGACGATAACGGTATCATCTTAACAGGAGGATATGGACCAACGTATAATCATAATGTCGGTTCGGCAGATCCAAAGATCAGAGAAGAAGCACTTGACTGGTACAAAAGAACCTTCGAAGTGATGGCGGCACTTGATATCCATCTGATTGGTGGAGCACTCTATTCTTACTGGCCGGTAGATTTTGCAAATGTAAATAAACCAGAAGACTGGAAACACAGCGTAGAAGGAATGCAGACACTGGCGCCACTTGCAAAACAGTATGACATCAATCTTGGAATGGAAGTTCTGAACCGTTTTGAGAATCACATTCTGAATACAGCAGAAGAGGGTGTAAAATTCGTACAGGAAGTTGGTATGGATAACGTAAAAGTTATGCTGGATACGTTCCATATGAATATCGAAGAGTCGAGCATCGGAGATGCAATCCGTACAGCGGGAAGTCTTCTTGGACATTTACATACAGGAGAGTGTAACCGTATGGTTCCGGGAAAAGGTCGTACGCCATGGAGAGAAATCGGTGATGCATTAAAAGACATTCAGTATGATGGAACTGTTGTTATGGAGCCATTCGTACGCATGGGCGGACAGGTAGGCTCTGACATAAAGATCTGGAGAGATATCAGCCGCGGCGCAAGCGAGGAACAGTTAGACGCAGATGCAAAACAGGCGCTGGAGTTCCAGAGATATATGCTTGATTGGAAGTAAATTGCTGTTTAATACATTAATTTGGGGTGGATTCCCGGTCCTTGCGTATGCCTTGGTATAAGATCTGGTCCGCGACTCCATGAAGCAAGAAGTAGTAAGAGAGCCTGAATTCCCTAAAAGCAACAGAAAGCAAACCCAAACTCGCCTGTTGGCTCAAACAGTGGATTTGCTTTCTGTTAACGGGAATCCAGACTCTCTAACTACTTCTAAGCCTCATTCCGAATGCTACCCAGCCCTTATACCAAGGCATACGCAAGTCGCGACTGGCAGGCCACCATGAACTAGTGTATTAAACAGCAAAAAATATTTCTTGTAGATCAAAGACAAATATGTTAAGATACATCCATCAACAGACATTCCGTCTGTCAGATATTTCAAAATGTATAAGTGATCAGGGCTTAGACATTTCAAGATAGTCGATAGGCTATTCGTGAGGGTAATCGTAAAAAATCACAGATAATTTTAAAACAAAAGAAAATGGAAGTATATTTGTGCGATAAATGTTGCAGGAAGGATATATTTTGTTTATACTAAAGGTAAAGATCTGGGACTGCTTCGTACAAATAGCAGAAAGGAGCCCGGATGGGAAAAGAAAACAGAGAAGTAAAAAATAGTGTATTAGTAGATTTGATGTATGAGGATGAATCTGCAGAAGAAAATGAACGTTCTTTTTATAATGCCTTACATGAAGAACCATTACCAGAAGGTACAGAGATTAAAAAACTGAGGGTAGATAATGTAGTGTACATGAATTTCAAAAATGACTTTTCGTTCAAGACAGGAGATCAGGTATTGGTTCTTGGCGAGCATCAGTCAACATTGAATAATAATATGCCACTCAGAGAACTTATGTATATTGGCAGAGTGTTAGAACAATTGATTCCGACAAAAGACAGGTACAAAAAAGGACAGGTCAGTTTTCCGGTGCCAGAATTTTATACATTATATAATGGTAAAGATTTTATGGAGAAAGAAAAAGTATTGAAGCTGTCAGATGCATTTGAAAAGAAATGTGATGATCCTATGCTGGAGTTGAAAGTCCGGGTGATTAATATTAATCCAGGGGCCGGACATGAACTTTTGGATCGTTGCCCGGTGATTCGGGAATATAGTGAATTCATAGAAGTAATCCGGAAGTACCAGGAGCAAAATGATACAGAACCATATAAACACGCCATTGAAGAATGTATAGAAAAGGGAATTCTTGCAGATTATCTGAAACGAAAAGGAAGCGAGGTTGTGAATATGTTGACGGCTGAGTATGATTACGAGACAGATATTGAAGTGCAGAGAGAAGAAGCAAGAGTAGAAGGAAGAGCGGAAGGAAGAGCAGAAGGAAAAGCAGAGGGAAAGACTGAAGAAAGAAGTAATCTGATAAAAACTTTGTATGAAGCAAAGTTTACAATTGATGAGATATCCAGGTTATTGAAAATGGAGGAAGACGTGGTTGAAAAAATAGTGCAGGAAAAGTAATTCTTGTAGAGAATATGAAAAAGCTATAGGAAATGAACACTCAAAAAGTTGACTTGCCCCGCCAATAGGAATAATATTAACAAATAAGCATTTTCTAAAGACGAGGACATATTAACATGCAGAGAGATTTAACAACAGGAAGCATTTTCAAAACGGTGATCTATTTTTCACTGCCATATCTGTTATCGTACTTTTTACAGACGTTATACGGTATGGCAGATTTATTTATTGTTGGGCAGTTTGGAGGAGTCAGCAGTACGACGGCAGTGTCGATCGGAAGCCAGATAATGCATATGCTGACGGTTATGATCGTGGGACTGGCTATGGGGGCTACGGTTATGATCGGGCGGTGTATAGGCGCAAAGGATTATAGAAAAGCGTCAGAGACGATAGGAAATACCGTGACACTTTTTATGGGAATTGCAGTATTTCTTATGATTGTACTGGTAGCAGCTGTAAGACCGATTGTAAGCATCATGTCAACGCCGGCAGAGGCAGTGGAAGGAACGATCCGTTATCTGACCATTTGCTTCATAGGAATTCCATTCATCACAGCCTACAATATTATCAGTGCAATATTCCGGGGAATCGGAGATTCGAAGAGTCCGATGTATTTTATTGCGGTAGCGTGTGCTGCAAATATTGGCCTGGATTATCTGTTCATCGGAGTGATGGGACTGGATGCAGCTGGTGCCGCACTTGGAACGACGATTGCACAGGCAATAAGTGTCATTGTATCTCTGACCGTGATTGTAAAAAAGGGCACCGGAATTAAAATCTGCAGATCTGATCTGAAACCCAAAAAAGTAACGTTGAAAAATATTCTGACAGTCGGCGTTCCGGTTGCACTTCAGGATGGATTTATCCAGATATCATTCATTGCAATTACGATATTTGCCAATCAGCGTGGGTTGAATGATGCGGCAGCGGTAGGTATAGTAGAAAAGATCATTGGTATCTTATTCCTGGTACCGTCATCCATGTTATCTACGATATCAGCATTGGCATCCCAGAATATCGGAGCCGGAAAACACGACAGGGCACGTCTTACACTACGATATGTTCTGTTCATGACAGTTGGATATGGAATTATAGCAGCGGCGATCGTGCAGTTTGTATCGGTTCCGTTTGTTGGATTATTTACGAATGATGGTGCGGTACAGATTCTGGGAGGTCAGTATCTGAGAAGTTACTCCTGGGACTGTGTGTTTGCAGGTGTGCATTTTTGCTTAAGTGGTTACTTTTATGCATATGGTATGTCTGTGGTATCATTTATACACAATTCGATATCTATTATATGTGCGAGAATTCCATTGTCTTATTATGCGGCAACACATTTTCCAGACACATTGTTCCCGATGGGATGTGCGGCTCCGGCCGGCTCTATCCTGTCGATCATTATATGTGTCGGAGTACTGATATGGATGGATAAACACTCAGAAAAATATATGGGAAGTAAGATACAGTGATATGAGTGAAGCGTATAAGAAAAATAAAAAGAAGATACCAATTATTCAGAGTATTTTGATCGTATTTCTGATTGTTATGGTCGTGTCTATGATGATTCAGATCAAGCACTTGCTATGATCTGGTTAAACTCGATGATGAAAATTACCAGAAGTGTCTGGATGAACAGATGACATACTGGAAGAAGCGTAATACCTGCAAAAGACTTTGTAGGACGCTATGGCGGTGATGAGTTCGTTGCACTTATATATTCTACCGATGAAAAAGAGATAGAAGAGATACTGAAACATCTCGAAGTAGAGGTGGAACGTTTTAATCAGTATGGAAAACATGTTCCGATCAGTTATGCACATGGCTGGGCAATATCTACTGCATTCAGGGAGTGTACGCTTCGTACATTGTTCGATAAAGCAGATCATAGCATGTATCTGAATAAGCAGAGACAAAAGAAACAGGAAGAAATATAAAAAGAACAATAATTAAGAAAAAATCTGGGATATTCCGCACAGATTTTTGAAAATCTTGATATCTGGAAATATGAATCATATAGACAGATGCAGGGAACGTGGCCTGTGATCAGCCTCTCGTTTGCAAATGTAAAAGAACCAACCTATGAGATGGCCAAGAGAAGAATTTGTCAGCTGCTGACAGATATCTATAATAAAAGTCAGTTTTTACTTACAAGCGATCTGCTTACAGAAGAAGAAAGTGGATTCGGAAGATATGATGTGATGCTGGAACCGGTGAATAGGAGCGAAGATGCGATTATCATTGAGTTTAAGGTGAGAAATAAAAGAAAAGAAGCTTCATTAGAAGAGACGGTGCGTACGGCATTGAAGCAGATTGAGGAAAAAGAATATGAGGCAGAACTGGTAAGCCGGGGATTTAAGAGAGAGAAGATACGGAAGTATGGATTTGCATTTGAAGGGAAGAATGTATTGATAGGAGAACACGAATGATAATCGGAATTATAGAAGACGACAAATTATTACATCAGGCATTACAGATAGCACTGCAAAATGCAGGCTACCGGACCGTATCCGCATATACAAAACAAGAGGCTTTTACTGCAATAACAGGCAGTGAGAGCCTCCTTCTCATTGACATTGGACTCACGGATGGAAATGGGATCACCTGCTATAAAGAACTACAGGAAAAGGGGAAAAAGATACCGGCAATTTTTCTCACGGCAAGAGACGAGGAAAAAGATATGCTGCAGGCATTCGATACAGGTGCGGATGATTATGTTGTAAAACCATTTTCCATGAAGGTACTTTTGAAACGTATAGAAGTGGTAGTTGGCCGGAGTGAACGGGAAAATAGGCTGGAATGTGGTGATATTACATTATTTCCAGATAAAATGAAAGTATATAAAAGCCAGAAAGAACTCAGCCTGACTGCAAAAGAGTATCAGTTACTGGAATATCTGATGTACAATCAGGGAAATGTACTGACAAAAGAAAACATCCTCGAACATGTCTGGGGACTGGATGGACAGTTTGTAGGAGATAATACCGTCAGTGTTACTATTAACAGGTTGAGAAAAAAGATAGAAATGGATGCAGGTTCACCGGTATATCTGAAAAATGTATTTGGATTAGGATATAAGTTAGAGCCTGTCTGAAAAATAAGTGTGGATATAGAAAAAAGGAAAATAAAAAGAATGAATATCATAATAATCACAGTGGCAGTAACGGCAGGAGCAATTCTGGGTGGAACTGCCATATATATTTATCAGGAAAAAAGCAGACAGAAGGAACTTCAGTTACTTGCGGAATGTATGGAAAAGATATTGCGCGGGGAAAAGATTCGTGAAGCGAAAGCTGGTGAAGAAACGATGTATGCGAGATTGGAAAGCAGACTGGTAAGAATTCAGGAAATACTAGATGGCAGAAAAGAAGAAGCAGAAAAAAGTAAAAATGAGATCCAGAAGCTGATTTCAGAGATCGCGCATCAGATGCGTACGCCGCTTGCCAACATCAGAACATATCAGGATTTGTTGGAGGAAGAACGGAGCAAAGAAGGGACCAAGACAGATGAAAATGTGGATAAATATCTGAATGCAATGAGAGCCGGAGAACAGCAATTGGAATTCCTGACAGAAAGTTTTGTGAAGATGTCCAGACTGGAACAGAACATGATTCAGATAAGGAAAGAAGAGACAGATTTGTTAAAAACGGTAAGAAATAGTCTGGGACGAATTCAAAAACGGGCAGAAGAAAAACCGGTTGGGTTCAAGATAGAGATGCCACAGAAATTAAACTGTCCGCATGATGCCAACTGGCTAGGAGAAGCAGTCGATAATGTCCTGGATAATGCTGTGAAATACAGCCGGTCTGGTGGAATCATAGAATTAAAAATCCAGAAGAATGAAATGTGTACAAAGATCGTTGTAAAAGACAATGGACTAGGAATTGCAAAAGGAGAAGAGCATAAGATATTCCAGAGATTTTACAGAGGAAAGAAAGTCACTACGCAGAAAGGCTATGGAATCGGGCTTTATCTGGCGAGAAAAATTGTCAGTCTTCATGGCGGATTTATCATTGCAAAAAGCAGATATCCGGAAAATGGTCTGATGATTGAAATAAATCTTCCGGTCTGTTAGAAGTTTGTTAGATTTGTCCTGTATGCTTTAGAGAGTGTGAAAGTTCTGGAGTGTCATGTGTTTGAAAGAAGCTGCGGGCAGTTCCTTTCGGCTGATTTGGCAGATAGCAGATTATAGAGATGTGGAATGGACACAACTATGAGGAAGGAGAGAAAAATCTTATGGAAATGATAAAAGCAGCAGGATTGAAAAAATATTATGTGACAGATAACTACGAAGTCCATGCACTGGATGGAGTGAGCCTGTCTGTAGAAGAAGGGGAATTCCTCGGGGTCGTCGGAACATCAGGAAGTGGAAAAACAACATTGCTTCAGATACTTGGAGGACTGGATGAACCTACTGCTGGGGGTGTATGGATACGTGGCAACAGTCTGAAAGATATGACCGAAGATGAGCGCACGATATTCAGAAGACGAAATATCGGATTTGTATTTCAACAATACAATCTGATCCCAGTCATCAATGTATATGAGAATATTGTACTTCCGCTCAGGCTGGATGGAGCAGAGATTGACGAAGCATTGTTGGAAGATATTATCACAACTTTGAAGCTTGAAGAGAAGTTAGAAAATCTTCCGGAAGAACTGTCAGGAGGACAACAGCAGAGAGTGGCTATCGCAAGGGCATTAATGGTAAAGCCGGCGGTACTTTTGTGCGACGAACCGACGGGAAATCTGGATTCTGTTACAAGTATGGAAGTAATTACATTGTTAAAAAAATGTGCCGCAAGATTTCATCAGACAATCATTGTTGTAACTCATCAGGAAGAAATCGCACAGATGGCAGATCGTATCCTGCGCGTAGAGGATGGAAAATTATGCAATGTGGAGGTGTAATAAGATGAATGGATTTACACCGAATAATAATACGAACGTAATCCTGTTACTTTCAGAAGAAATCAGAAAATGTAATAAAGGAAGAAACAGAATCCTTATGGGAGCAGTCATTTTATCTGTTCTTACGTTGACATTTGTTTTTGGTACGGCTTATGGAAAAATAAATGCAGAATATACGAAAAATATCCGGATGGATGGAACAACGGCATCCACTTACATAGAAGAGGGGACAAGGGGACTGTATGAAAAAGTACATTCCTTAGGATATGTAAAAGAAGCCGGAAGAAGGATGAAGCTGTAGAAGCAGGAAAGAAAACATCTATCTGTTTCATACAGGTACTGGATCAGACTGCATGGGAAAAGATGATGAAACCTGCATATACCGGGATCTACGGGACGTATCCAAAAAAACAACAGGAAATTATGCTTTCGGTAAAGACGTTGAAAAAGCTTGGAATAAATAAGCCGAGAACAGGAATGAAGATAGCACTTGATGTATCTATCAGTTTTTTTCAAACGGAAAAAGAAGAGTTTGAATTATCAGGATGGTACAGTGATTATACAGAAGATAATGGCAGCAGCAAAGCAATAGGGTATGTCTCGGAAAAGAAATTGAATGACTGGGGCTATGATATCAAAGAAGGTTCGGATATTCTGATCTGTCAGTCGAATGACATGGACTGGAAGGATACAGAAGAAAAATTATACGAAGATGTACCGATGAAAGACAATTCCCAACAGATCATTGCGACAGATACGGCAAAGAACCGGGCAGTAAAAGAAATGACGGGAAGTTATGGAATGGCAGTTGTGGAGGCAGTTGTGATTATTTGTGGAATGTTTTTACTTGTCTACAATGTGATGCAGATATCCATGACAGGCGATATCAGGCAGATGGCACTGCTTCATACGATCGGTACAACGAAAAAGCAGATCCGTAAGATCTATATCAGGCAGATTATTCGGACAATCTTACCGGGCTGTATTGCAGGCACCGGCTTGTCGCTTCTGTTACTGAGATACCTGATACCGGAATTATTGGGAAGGCAGTACCTGAGTGGATATGGAGGTTCGAAAGGACTGCAGATTTTCCGGGTGGAAATATTGATATTAGCGGCAGCATTTACGTTGCTGGTAATCATAGGTGCCTCGGAACAGGTAATCTGGCAGACGGTAAATAGAACCTGTATAGAAGGAATGCACTATACGGAGCAGACAGGAAGAAAGAAAGTTCAAGGGTTCGGTTATACAGATAAAGGAGTGACCATAAGCAAGAAAAAAAGAAGCGAAACACAGGAATTGTGCTTTATGGCATGGAAGAACGTAACAAGATACCGGCAAAGATTTGCAATTACAATTATTTCACTGTTTCTCGGAATAGAAATGTTTCTGATAGTTATGGTGATCATAGAAGGCAGTGACTATGCCAATATTATCAATCAGAGACCAGATTTTCTAATCTCAGGAGCATTCAGTGAGTATGCCCAAAAAGAAGGAAGCGGGATAGAATATCAGACGCAGACGCCGGATCAAGATCCGATGAAATCCCAGGGGGATAATTTCGAACTTCTATATGACAATGACTACGATGAATTTTCACCGATATCCGAAAAGGTACGGAAACAATTATGGAATCTTGACGGCATAAAGAAAAAAGAATCTTATATAACAGAAGGAGCATATATGCTTTCCACCATATCCAGAGATGGAATACGTCCACTGGAAAAGGATACTTATCTGGGTAAAAATATAGAATATGCAGAAGAAACCAGTAATGATTATGAATCTGGAGCGAAGATGATCGAAGGACTGGATGCTGATACTGTCCAGATTGTCAGTGAAAATGAGATAAAAGCATTAAAAACATATGTAGGGAAAAATAAACTGAAAGTCGATATGGACAGTCTGGAAAACGGAACGGGAGTAATGATCCTCCACGATCATAAGTTGTCACAAAAGCAGGAAAAACAGGCAGAGAAAGCAGTGGGGGAAATGGTATATTTATTTCCGCTAAGGAACAAAGAAGCATGTATCCGGTGGAATTCCGAGAACGACCAGGAAAGAGATCAGGAAGATGAGAAGCGAAAAGCAGAAACACCGTTTACAAAATATACGTTAAGCGGCTATCTGGATAATCAGGCAGAAGATTTTCCAGAGATTCACCAGACCTGGCATGGAGCAGAAGGAGATATCTACTATCTGGTCAGTGAAAAAGGATTTGAAAGATTATCAACAGAGAAAAAAACATTCTGTATGGGACTAAGTGTAGAGAAAAAGAAAGAAAAACAAGTCATGCATGAAATCCAGAAGATACTTTCGGAAGAAAACCAGAGACGGAAAAGCAGTACAAAGACAAGCCCGGATGGCGAAGGAGAAGCAGGAATTTTCTACATTGCAAAATCAGATCTTATGCAGAAAAATGCAGACTATATTCGTGGAAACAGGATTATGTTCGGAAGTATTAGTATTATGCTGCTATGTGTCGGTCTGGTTAATTATTTTAATATTATGTTCACGGGAATTATGAGCAGGAAAAAAGAACTGGAAATTATGCGGAAGATTGGAATGACACGCCGGCAGGAAAGAAAGCTGTTCCTGCTGGAGGGCAGCTATTATGTGCTGCTCATTGCAGGTCTTGTGATGTCGGTTGGATCGGTCGTGTTAAAGGGAATCGAAGTGTATATGAGAAAACAGCTTTCTTATTTTACATTTTATTATCCGGCTGGATGGATTATTGGAAGCCTGGTAATCCTGGAAGTGCTGTGTGCCATCATTTGTAACTTACAAATATTGAAAATAAATAAAAAGTAGGTTAAAAAACTAGATAAACAATTTCACCAACCGTGTCTTATCAAGCACAAAAATCGACACATCCATAAAAAGATGCGCAAGCAGTGTACTAAGAATCACACCATTCGAAGTCAGCAGGAATCCACAGTGGAATCCGTACCAGCAGACAATGGCTGAATAAGTGCCCATCAGCAGAAGCAGAGGAAGATCTTTGGCAACGCCCTGCAAGGTGGACTTGATATCTTCCAGAGTAGAATCAAAGTACAGGAACCGGCCGACTGCAAGTGTGATGAAGTACATGATCAGCGAATCATAGTTGGAATCATCGTAGATGAACTTGATATACAGCAGGATCAGGATAATATAAAATGAAGAAACCAGCCGTATCGAAGCTTTCTGTTGCGAAGAAAGTGATCCCAGTGGTACGAACAGGATATCAAACCAGGTTGTCATGAATACAGAAAATACCAGAAATAAAAGTAAGATAATGTTCTGATATTTCTGCCAGTAAAGGGCAGCCTGAGGAATCCGTTCGTCGATAATATAATAAAGACACACGAACAAAAGCACTGAAGTACTGGAAAATACCATCTCATAAAAGCTTTCGATGAGGGAAATCTCTTTTATTCTATGTATATGGTTTAATTTACGGATCTGCTTTGGTGTCAGATCCTGTGTGCCCAGTTTATAATGCTTCTTAACTTTTGCAGCGATAAGGACGATTGCCAGAACCGCGATCAGGCAGAATAAGGAGACAAGCATAAAGCCTCCGGCATTCTTAAAGTTAAAATAGTGGATCAGATAATATTGAATCATATCATACGCCTTCTTTTTACAAAATTTAATAAGATAATTTGAGTGGCAAAAGTAAAATTTTGTTGCTCATTGATGAAAAACATTTCGTTGTCGATGTTTCCGGCAACGGATTTTTTCGTTTATCTATTGTAGCACTTTGAAAAAATATTGCAAATGAAGTAGAGGGAGAGTATAAGAGAATATATCGGAAATAAATCTCGATTAAAAATAAATAATAAAAGCGCTGACGATAGCATACCGACCGCCAATCTTTAGATATCAGATCTAATAGTTAGAGAATCCGTAGCGTAGGCGCGCTCAATGATCTCGAGCTTCAGCTGACAAGGCTTAAGGTTATACTTCCTGATCAGAGAGAGCAGGATATCGAGCAGGTCTTCCTGATAAAGGTCATTTCTTGCTACATTTACGGAGATGGAAAAGTCCGGGAAGCCATGGGCTGCAAGAGACGTGAGTAGTTTACAGGCCTCTTCCCAGATAAATTTATCAACCTCATAGATAAGCCCGGTGCGTTCAAGAAGTGGTATAAAATTATCTGGGGTAACGAATCCAAGCTTCGGATGAATCCAGCGGACCAAAGCTTCTCCGCCGATGATAGTAGCATCCGGAATAAGCTGCATAGGAAGCGGATAGGAATCCAGAAAAATTTCTATCTGTTCTTTCAGAATCGTGTAAAAGTGGAATCTGGACGGGATAAAGATATAAAAAGTATCCCCGGATACACGGGAGAACAATCCATCATCGGCATGTTTACTGTTCACTGTGTTCTGGAACAGGAGTTTAAGTTGGAAATTGAATGAAATTGTAGAAAAAAACAAAAAAATTAAAAAAGTACTTGCATTTCATAAAAATCTATGCTATTATAAATAAGCATTAGAGATGCGGGTGTAGTTCAATGGTAGAACACCAGCCTTCCAAGCTGGATACGTGGGTTCGATTCCCATCACCCGCTTTTTTCATACCCTTTTTTATCTACAGAGAAGTTGCCGCCGGCAGTTTCTCTTGCATACTATGCTACAAAAAAACCTGCGCAATAGAGTCTAATAAATAAAGCAATGCTTTTCATTACACTCTATTGCACAGGTTTTTTATTATTTTGTTTTTCTAATTGTTAGTTCATTCCAAATTCAGGTCGTCTTTCACTGAAAAAATCCCCTCTATTTTCTGAACAGCTTGCTGATCCAGATAATCATCGCACCCAGAAATATATAGATATCAGCCAGATTTGCAGTAATATTTTCCAGAAAGTCTTTCCCTTTTCGAATCATTCTTCTGCTTCCGAAATCACTCTGGCTCTTTGCTCTTTCCGGTGACCTGTAGCCAATATAGTCGATGACCTTTCCTCTGACCACCCTGTCATACGTATTGCTTGCCGCACCGGCGCTTAATAATACCAGCGCAAGTTTCCGGAATCTATGCCCATCCCGGAACGATTCAAGAGCCGTCATAATGAAGATTGCGATTGTCGTCCATATCGATACCTGTTTTACTTTCTCCGGTTCATCTTCCATTGAGCTAAGTGCAAATCCCTTATTATAGATTTTCCGGATTACAATCCTGCTTCCACAGAAGCTTTTTTCATCGGTATCTTCGATATTCTCTTCAATATACTGTTTTACAGCCATATCTACGCCAAACAGTGTTCCGATTGCACCAAGCATGCGTGTCTGCATTCTAGATTTCTCCCTGGATCTTTACGATCTCTTCTTCCTGTTTTTCAATCTCTTCGTCTCTTTTTTCAATCTCCTCACAGAGTGTTACATAATCCATATCCGATACTTCACCACTCTGGAATTTTTCATATACCATACGTCCGATATCTGCAAGGTCTCTTTCATTTGCTCTTTTTAAGGAACGGACATTGCTTTTAATCTTCTGGATTTCTAATGTGTCTCCTGTCTTTTTTGTAATGTCGCTTGCAACATCTGAAACTCTTTTTCCTAATTCTTCAAAAAAATCTGCCATTGCTATTCTCTCCTTTATCTTTTCGATTTACAATTGCCGCAGGATATCTAACGAACGATATAGATTCATCGTACCATATCCCCATTCTGTCGCCGGATAATCTTCATTCGGAAGTGTTCCTGTCCCCATTACGATAATGTTTCTGACCTGGCTTGCACTTGCTCCTCTTGCTCCCGGCTGGTCGCTGATCCATCTCATGAGTAAGGCACATCCGCCTGCTGCGATTGCTGTTCCAGCACTGGAACCACTACGGTTACGAAAGCCCCCGCCAGGTACTGCACCTGTAACCGCCACTCCCGGTGCTGCATAATCCGGTTTGATCATTCCATCTCTAGTATACCCCCTGCCCGAGTGAATATCAACTCCATTCTCCTGACTGTTATAATATGCTACAGACATAAGATTCCTTCCTCCGGCCGGCTCCGTCAGTGTCGTATCTGGATTGGATTCCAGAAAATATACCTCCCCTTCCAGGAACTCTTCCATCGGAAGCCACATATGAAATTCCCCCTGCTCCTGCAATGCCGGTGATACCTCTATCCGCCAGATTCCGGGCACTGTATCCCGGAATCTTAAGAACACCAGCTGGGCATCATTATTCTCCTGCAAAAGCCTGTATTCCACTGTAATTACCGTCCGTTCAAATGCAAACCGGAATTCGAACAGATATCCAAGCCGGAGCGGGATCATCCCTGTCCGCTCTCCAGACGGTGATACCACGGATACTGTAACAATATCCGGAAGCCTGCTCCATAATTCCGTTACAAATGCACGCACACCACTTCCTACACGCATCTCTACATTCCTGCTGTTTTCATTCTCCGTAAAACGGTGAAAATAGTGATGTCTCTGCGCCGCTTCATTCCCAGTTCCTGCGACTACACACCGGTTTCTCACCGTCGAATAGATATCCAGTATATTTGCAAGCATCGATTCTCCGTTATGTCCTCCAAAACTGGTTCCAAGCGCTACACAGAGTACGAGCGGCATCTTCTTCTTTCTTGCCAGTCCGTTCAGATACTTAAGGCCAAGCATAATATCATTTTCCTGATAACACACCGCCTCTTCTTTTATCGCAAAGAATTCTTTCAGGTAAGCCTTCGCCGGTTTTAGCTTTACCATGGCAATGGCAGCTTCGGGTGCCGCCCCGGTAAATCTGTTATTATAATCTGCACCTCCTGCAGCCACACTTGCCACATAGGTTCCATGTCCATCCTCATCTTTTGTCGGAACACTCTTTAAAGGTTCTTCTTCCTTAAGTGCCCGATTAAGCATATCTTCTGTATATTCTGTTCCGTATTCCAGGCCTTCCGGTGATGCTCCTTCCTGAATTGTCTGATCCCAGATTCCTGCGATCCTTGTCGTCCCGTCCAGATTTCGGAAGACTTTGTTCTGATAATCTATTCCCGTATCCAGGAATCCTATCATAATACCTTCTCCCATTAGTTGAAGTGTCGGATAATTCTGAAGTGTAATGATGCCTGCCGCATCCAGAGGCTGCAGGTCTAAAAGCGCATAACATTTTGGAATCGCACTGTACCAATACTGCCGGATGGATAGATCTGCCAGTATACTACGGTTGACAGACACACTTTTATATCCAAAATCCATCTCCTGTATACACACATTTTCAGAATCTACTTCCTGAAGTTCCTCGTCTCTATATACTGGGATGATAAAATCCCAGTAATCCTGCGACAATATTTTTTCCCTGCAATTATCAGCCATAGAAAAAAGACCTTTCACATACATTTATTCATGTATATGAAAGGTCCTTTATATTTCATTAATCTTTTTTACTATTTACAGAATCTGTCACCAACAGCTTCTTCCGAACGTATAAAGCTTCTAACCGTTCGCCGGATGATTCAGCATACGTTCGATAATATCAACAGACTCTTCGATACCATAGCTTGCACTGTTGAAACAGATATCATAGTTCATGGCATCGCCCCATTTTTGTCCTGTATAATAGTTATAATATTTTGCATGCTGCCGGTCAATTTTCTTAAGCAGGCGTACTGCCTTTTTATGATCCAGATCATTGACCTCCATGACACGGTGTACACGCTGTTCAAATGGTGCTGTAATGAAGATACTGATGTGTGGGATATGGTTATTGGCCAGTATCACATCTGCACATCTTCCCATTACAATAAAGTCTTCTTCTCTTGCCATCTTACAGATTAGGTCGCTCTGATTAAAGAAGATTGCATCTTCTTTTGTCAGTCCATGATAGCGGTCAAAATCTTTCAGACGCTCTTTAAGAGTTCTTCCTGATCCCTGGTATTTGTTCTCAATCTGATTGGTTCCAAGATCTGCCACATCTACTACAGAATCCTTTTCTGCATCCAGACGTCTGAGTACTTCATTAAAAATCTCTGCATCGTAGTAATTAATACGAAGTGCATCTGCCAGCGCAAACCCGATGTCATTTCCCGCACTTCCATGTGTTCGTCCGATACATATGATCAGATGATCGTCTTTTGAAAACTTCTGACGCAAGTTTGCTGTATTTAATTTTGCCCTGTTTTCATCAAGAATTTCAACCTTACCAAAGCCTGTTGGCAGTGCAGCGATTTCTTTTAATATATCATCATATCTTTTCATCAGTCTGGAACGGTCTTCATCCTTACGGATAGTACGTGCCATATTACTGATCAACGCCAGCTCACTTCTAAGAAGATGTCCCTGTGGTTTCGTTCTCATCAGATTAACAAGACTCTCCACACAACTACGCTTATCCCCTGTAAAGGTACGTCCAAGAGAAGATCCTACACATTCATAGACTTCTCCATCCAGATCATAGATCCGTTCTGCAATGTCATAATATTTGTTCTTACTTTCCTGCATGTTCCGCACCTCCCTCTATAAAAAGAATACCAGCATATCGATAATAAATACCGGTATCAGGAATGTCAGTGACCATGCCATATATCCAAAGAACGACGGCATACGCACACCGTTTTCGTCAGACATGGATTTTACCATGAAGTTCGGTGCATTTCCAATATATGTGTTGGCTCCCATGAACACAGCTCCACACGAGATTGCTTCCAGCATCTTAACCGGAACCGTACCAAGTGTTGTCGCAACACCGCTCTTAAAGCCAAGTGCTCCGGCCGTTGTAAGGAATACCAGATAGGTCGGTGTATTATCAAGAAAGCTTGAAAGTGCTCCGGTTGCCCAGAACATCTCAAATGGCTTATTGATTCCAAGTTCTGCTCCATTTGCCTTCAGAATCATAAGTGCAGGCTGCATCGTAATAAAGATTCCGATAAAAAGAACTGCAACTTCCTGGATAGCTCCCCAGGTAAAGTGGTTACGGATACGCACTTCTTCCTTTGTTGTTTTAAATGATAACAGTGCTGCCAGAAGTATGATCACAATCTCAATAACAGACGGGAATCCAAGTGTTACCTCTCCAAGAATATGGATTCCTTTTACTGTTCCATCTGCATTCTGGAATGCTGCCATGTTCGGAAGTGTTCCGCTTAAGATAACCGCACCAACGATCATTGCTACATAGATTAAGTTATGCAGTCCTACGATCTTAAAATGTGTTCCCGGTTCTCTGATATCCGGTTTTCTTCCTTCTGCAATATCTTTTCTGTAAGCTCTTCTGTCCAGGAAATAAAATACTACCAGTAGGATCACCATATTAAAGATCAGAATATGGAATAATTTCATGCTCCAGAAAAATGGTACTCCACGCATAAATCCCATCAGAAGCGGCGGATCTCCAATTGGTGTCAGACATCCTCCCATGTTCGAAATCAGGAAAATAAAGAAGATCATAATATGACTCTTTCTCTTTCTCCATGAATTCATCTTGATAAAAGGACGGACCAGAAGCATACTGGACCCCGTTGTACCGATCACACTTGAAAGCAGTGTTCCCATGACAAACAATGCTGTGTTGATTCTCGGTGATCCGGCAAATTCCCCCTCAATCGTAATGTTACCTGCCACACAGAATAATCCAAATAACAGGACGATAAATGTCAGATAATCATTTACCACACATTCAAGGACGGTCTCTGCCATCGAAAACATTCCATATTTCGCCGTAAATGGAATGATAAACAGTATTGACCATACTGCAACTGCAAGCGGCTGGTGTTTTTCCCACCATTCAGGCTTGATCAGCGGCATTACGGCAATACTCAGCAACAGCCCTGCAAATGGTATGCAGAGCCAGATTGGAATAGCTGATATTTCCCCCATCGCTATCTTTCCTCCATTCTTCTCCAAGTAAAAATGTTAAGTTATAAAACTATATGTAAAATGTATTATTGAAGTCTTGGTACTTCCTGACCTCTCAACATAATTACCGGTCCACCGGTTCCTTCGATATATTCTTTTGTGATTACAACCTCTCCGATATTGTCATCTTTTGGGATCTCGTACATGATATCCAGCATAAAGTCCTCGATAATTGCGCGAAGTGCTCTTGCTCCTGTATCTTTTTTCATTGCCCTCTTTGCAATCGCATGCAGTGCGCCTTCGTCAAATTCCAGTTTTACTTCATCCAGTGCCAGAAGCTTCTGGTACTGCTTCAGGATTGCATTCTTAGGCTCTTTTAAGATTTCTACCAGCATGTCCTCATTCATTCCCTGTAAGGTAAATACGATCGGCAGACGCCCTAAAAACTCCGGTATCATACCAAATGCCCGCAGATCCTCGGTTGTTACTTTCTTAAGGATTTCTTTGTCATTATTATATTTATCTCTCAGATCTGCTCCAAAACCAATTGCTGCCTGCTTTGTCAGACGCTCTTTGATGATTCCTTCCAGATCCGGGAATGCACCTCCGCAGATGAACAGGATATTTCTTGTATTGACGGTTGTAAGTGGTACCATGGCATTCTTGCTTGTTGCTCCGACAGGCACTTCTACGTCGCTTCCTTCCAGAAGTTTTAACATTCCCTGCTGTACGGATTCCCCGCTTACATCTCTCTGGCTTGAGTTCTTCTTCTTAGCAATCTTATCAATCTCATCAATGAAGATGATTCCCTGTTCTGCCTTTTCTACATCGTTATCTGCTGCCGCCAGAAGCTTTGATACTACGCTTTCGATATCATCTCCGATATATCCGGCCTCTGTAAGAGAGGTCGCATCCGTAATTGCAAGCGGTACATCAAGGATTCTTGCAAGCGTCTTAACCAGATATGTCTTACCGGAACCTGTAGGTCCGATCATCAGCATATTGGATTTTTCGATCTCAATATCATCCATCGAATCGGTAGCGACACGTTTATAGTGATTATATACCGCTACAGACATTACTTTCTTCGCATATTCCTGTCCGACTACATACTCGTCTAATTTGGCCTTGATCTTATGTGGCGCCGGAAGGTTCTTGATATCTACTAATGGCTTATATTCTTCGCCTTCTTTTTTCTTTTTGATCTTCTGCTGTTTTGGAATGCTCTGTTCCATGTCAGCCATATTGAACACCTGTACTCCCGGAATATTCATAAGCTGGCTGTAGTCGATTGGTCCGTTTGACATAGCATCAAAGCTCTTTTGCATACAGTCATTGCATACACAGATACGGTTCGGAAGCTCGATCATCTTACCGGCAACACTCTCCGGACGTCTGCAGATAAAGCAGACTTTTTCGTATCCGTCATCATCATTTTGTTTTTTATTATTCGTATCAGATGTATGTGTTGTTGTCTCTACTTCTACATCTTCTACTTTTTCAATCTCCTGATTGTTATCATCCTGGTTTGTCATTATTCTCTCCTTCTACTGTTCTGTCGTATATTTCACTCTTTTTCTTATATGTCTTATGCATCCCCCTGGTTCACCAGCTCCAGAAATGTCTCTTCTGATATAATCGGTATTCCCAGCTCATTTGCCTTTTTATTCTTAGATGATGTGCTTGTCACATCGTTATTGATCAGATAGTTTGTCTTGGATGTTACCGATCCTGTAACTTTTCCGCCAAGGCTTTCAATCAGCTCTTTGACCTCTCCTCTGTTGGCAAAATGTGTCACGCTTCCGGTAATTACAAAGTTCACACCTGCAAAGATCTGTGTCTTTGTCACCTCTTCTTTTGGAATGGTCAGTTCGTCAAGCAGACGTCTGAAATTCTCCACATGCTTCTCATCTGCGAAGTATCCGACGAATGCCTTTGCCAGAACTTCCCCGACTCCCTGGATCTCATTTAACTCTTCTTCTGATGCTTTCAGTAGAGATTCTACATCATATCCAAGCTCTCTGCAAATAACTTTTGCATTGGCAAGACCAATTCCTGCAATTCCAAGAGAATAGACGACTCTTGGAAGCGTTGTAGTTCTTGCCTTTTCCACACTGTCCATCAGTTTTTTATAAGATTTTTCGCCAAATCCTTCCATGTCCTGGATCTCATCTTTATACCGGTCCAGATGGAAGATATCTGCAAATGTATGGATATATCCTCTGGAAATGAATTTTTCCAGTGTCGCTTCTGACAATCCTTCTATGTTCAATGCATCTCTGCTTACAAAGAGTGCAAAGGACTTCACATGCTTTGCCTGACACTCCGGATTCATACAGTATAATGCTTTTGCATTCCCGACCTGGCTGACTTTTGTCTCTCCATGACAGACCGGACAATGCTGCGGTATATCTCTTACTCCGCTTCTGGTCAGATTCTTTGCAATCTGCGGAATGATCATATTCGCCTTATATACTTCAATCTTATCTCCGACTCCCAGTTCCAGTTCTTCCATAATACTGATATTATGGACACTTGCACGGCTGACCGTCGTTCCTTCCAGTTCTACCGGCTCGAATATTGCAACCGGATTGATCAGCCCTGTTCTTGACGGACTCCACTCAATCTCAAGAAGTGTTGTCTCCTTAATCTCATCCTGCCATTTGAATGCAAAGGAATCTCTCGGAAATTTTGCCGTTCTTCCAAGTGAACGTCCGTACGCTATATCATCATATGTTAGCACAAGTCCATCTGACGGAAAATCATTTTCACTAATCTTAGACGAAAATTTAGCAACCTCTGCTTCTACCGTATCTCTCGTTACCATATGATATTCCACCGTTGTAAATCCCTGTGATCTCAGCCATTCCATCTGGCAGGCCCTGGAATTCATAAAATCCACACCGTCTGCCTGCACCAGTGTAAATGCATAGAACATGACATTTCTCTTTGCCGTAATCTGGTTATTCAACTGTCTGACCGAACCGCTGCATAAGTTTCTCGGGTTCTTATATTTGGCATCTACGTCTTCGATCTCTTCATTGATCTTCTCAAAATCATGATAGCCGATAACCGCTTCTCCACGCAGGATCAGTTCCCCGGTGTATGCAATCTGAACCGGCACATTCTTAAATACTTTCGCATTATTGGTTACGACTTCTCCAACCTCTCCGTTTCCCCGTGTAACGGCCTTATAAAGCTTTCCATCACGGTAAGTCAGTACAATCGTAAGTCCGTCCATCTTCCATGACATCAGCGCTTTCTGGTCACCCACAAAATTCTTAAGTTCTTCCACTTCCTTGGTCTTGTCAAGGGAAAGCATCGGGCTTTCATGTCTTTCTTTTGGAAGCTCGCTGACTACTTCGTATCCTACATTTACAGTCGGGCTGTTGGACAATGTGATTCCCAGTTCTTTTTCCAGACTCTGAAGTTCATCGTACATCTGATCATATTCATAGTTGCTCATGATTTCCTGCGCTTCCTGGTAGTATGCCCTGGAGGCTTTATTTAAGATGTCTACCAGTTCCTGCATTCTCTCGTTCTTTGACTGTCCCATATAATTCCTTTAACTCCTGTTCTGTTAATTCTCTTACCTGTCCAGGTTTTAGATTCCCAAGTTCTATGTTCATGATCCGGATGCGCTTCAGATTCGTCACTTTATATCCAAGTGCTTCACACATCCTCCGGATCTGCCTGTTCAGTCCCTGTGTCAGTATAATGGAAAATGTATATTTTCCAATTTTCTTTACTGTACACGGTCTTGTTACCGCATCCAGGTTCTTCTCTTTATCTTTGATATGTACTCCTCTGCTCATCTTTTCGATAAATTCCGGAGTGATTTCTTTTTGTACGGTTACTTTATATTCTTTCTCATGAGCGAATCTTGCACGCATCATACCGTTGATCAGATCCCCGTCATTGGTCATGATCAGAAGACCTTCCGAATCTTTATCAAGCCTGCCTGCATAGGTGATGCGGACCGGATAATTTAGATAACGGATAATATTCTTTTTCTCTCTTTTATCTTCTGTGCAAACAATCCCAGCAGGTTTGTAAACCGCCAGGACCGTTTTCTTTGTCTTACTTTTTATAGTTTTTTTCCCTACACGGACTTCTTGTCCGTCATCTACTTTCATTCCGGGAACCGCAGGCTGTCCGTCCACGGTTACCATTCCTTTTTCAATCAGCCGGTCTGCTTCTCTTCTTGAACATACGCCGGCATCACTTAGATATTTATTCAGTCTAATCATTCTGTAACACTCCACTGATGCTGTTATCTTTTACAAAAGTATTACCATTATACAGGAAAAGTACACTTGTAATCTTATTCTCTTCCATAACATCCTTAATATTATCATAATAATATCTTGGATCGATCACTATGATCTCCCTGTAATAATCCGTCAGGAACGGAATCAGGCTGTTCGCATACGAATCCTTAAAGATCAGAAGTCTGTCCGTAGAATCAGCCGTCGTCCTGATATCTAACATCGGATAATTGCCACCCAGGAACAGAGCATATTTATCTTTGCCTTTTAATTTTGATGTATCATAAAGTGTTCCTGTCTTTTTCTTTTCATTTACATTATTTACCACTACTTGTGTTGCCTTTTCAAGATCATCCGGTGCATAGATATAAATCGGCTCTTCATAGCTGGTCTCATAGCCGCTGGTGGACGAAAGTGTTCCATTGAATTCCGTCGTTACTGCATAAGGCTTTAATTCCTGCTGCTTACCTGTATCAAGCTTCATGGAAGCTGCCAGTTCCTGATATCCATAATAAGCACCCAGTGTCGTCCAGTGATGATCGGTACGATAATACAAATCTTCCGACTTATGCTTGTTCAAAGCATCTGTCACATTGATCCACTGAAAAGAATCACCAAGTGTATCTTTAATCTGTGTAAACTGCTGGTTCTGATCTTCTGTCACTGCATGTTTCGGAAGTTTGTCTGCCTGGATATTCGCTGCATCCGGCACCAGCATCATGTACATCGGAATATCCTTATACGTTTGCTGAAATTTTTTCATTGCTGTCAGATTCGCATTCATCTGTGTTTCATCCGGTGTTGCAATGTCCTCCAGCAGATAATGATCTTTTCCTTTGAACACGCCATTGGACTTACGTTTTCCGGAAAGAAGGTCCAGATTACTCTTTAACGATACCCAGAAATCTCTTCCCGTGAACTGATCTGACACATATGATTCATACTGTTCCATCCATCTTCCACTTTCAATTCCCGAAAGTGTCAGTTGTGGCCGTTGTTCCAATGCCCGGTTTTCTTTTTCAGAGAACTTTCTGTCGCCAGTTGCCACATTCACAACACAGATGATTCCAAGCATTAACAGAAATACCAGCGCTATAAATTTATTTCTTTGCAATTGTCTTCTTCTCTCTCTCTTTCTCTTTCTTCGTAATCTCTCTTCCCTTGAGAGATTATTTCTTATTCTCTCATTCCTTAGCTCTTCCATCATGGCCTCTAAAATCTAAAATACAAGAACGGATTATACGTTTCCGTCACCAGATATGCGATGCTGACCACAAATAAAATCACGTATACAACCCCATTTATCATCGTTGTATTCCATCTTCTGGACCTCATCCGGTGCTCATATCTGACATGCACATATCTTGTTGAACCAATCGCCAGCATCAGCCACAATACCAGATTGGTTGTAAGCAGATACAGACTTTCCTGATCCACAATGCCATGTGCTCCCACACCAAACATTACTTTCATATATTCAAGAGCCTGTCCAAGTGATGAACTGAAGAACAATACCCATCCAATCACAATCAAAAATATACTGTAAATATGACTAAATATTCCCGGAATTTTTTCCAGAACCGGTGCCAGCAGATATTTTTCAATAATCAGTATGACACCATAATATAATCCCCATACCACAAAATTCCATGCAGCTCCGTGCCAGAGTCCGGTCAGTAACCACACTACCAACAGATTGAAAATGTGTCTTGCTGCCGATACCCGGTTTCCACCAAGCGGAATATATACATAATCCCTGAACCAGCTGCTAAGGGAAATGTGCCATCTTCTCCAGAATTCTGTAATGCTTTTTGACACATACGGATAATTAAAGTTCACACACAGCTCAAATCCGAACATTTTTCCAAGTCCGATCGCCATATCCGAATATCCACTAAAGTCAAAATAAATCTGGAACATATAGGCAAATGCCCCAAGCCATGCCGTCAGTACGGATACATTTCCTTTTGAAAGTCCGGTTACTTCTGTAAATATCATGCCAGATGTATTAGCTAAAAGTACTTTTTTCGCAAGTCCTCTTATAAAGAACATGCATCCGTCACCGAATTTTCCAATGGAATGCCGTCTGTGTGTAAGCTGTTCATCAATATCTGCATACTGTACAATCGGGCCTGCGATCAATTGTGGGAACATCGTTACATATAATGCAAAATTAAGCAGATTCTTCTGTACCTTCACTTTTCCACGATACACATCTATGATATAAGACATGATCTGGAAGGTATAGAACGATATTCCGATCGGCAGTGCCAGTGCATGATATTTGATATGCACCGGAAATACGTGGTTGATCGTATCCAGCACGAATCCTTCATACTTGAAGAATCCAAGAATCGCAATATTAACAATAATATTAAATACAAGGCTCCTCTTCGCCTTTTTTTTATTTTCCAGATTTCTTGCAATGTCCAGTCCGCTGATATAGTTAAATAATATAGACAATATCATCAGGAAAATGTATACCGGCTCTCCCCACGCATAAAACACAAGGCTTGCCAGTAACAACACTGGATTTCTACATGCCGCCGGCAAAACATAATATAATATCAGCACAATCGGCAAAAACGTAAATAAGAATACAATACTGCTAAATAACATTTCTCTAATTCCTTTAATTATCGAATACTTTTTCTAAATGCCTCATCAATCTTGTCCGCATCTTTTGAAACCACAAGGATTGTATAGGAACCTTTGGATTCCACAACTGCTGAACGAAGTAGTTTTGTCTGTTCTACCCCATATCCTTCAAAGCTCTTTTTTTGCGTATCCAGACGTGTCTGGACTGCTTTTTCGATATCTTCTATCTGGCTTTCGTCTTTTACTTTTACAACCAGCACTTCATTAACACTCATGACATCATTTGGAATATACAGCATTACGCCATCATAATCATTGGCATTTAATCCGTAGTATTTTTTCAGATCCTGTGCACTTCCTTTGGACATGCCTTTCGTCTTCATAACTTTTGTAATATTCTTTTCAATGGTATCTACCGGCACATCGCTGCTGCCTTCTCTTGAAATCAGAAATACTACATACATGACCAGTACCAGTACCATCAGATATTTCAAAATATTAATAAGATCTATCTTTCCATTTTTCATTATAATCCTGCTTCCTCTGCCATATTATAGACCCATTTCTTATAATAGGATGGTGACATATGAACGCCGTCACTTGCATAAAACTGCTGTTCTACAAGGTCCGTATTATCAATAAATCCTACTTTTTCCTGCTTGCACAATGCTTTCAACGCCTTGTTAAACTCTGGGACTTTTCCATATACCGGCTTATTCTTAACTGCTGCCTGCGAAGTCGGCAGAACACTGTTTACATAGATATCCGTATCCGGAAGTGCTTTTTTCAGTTCTTCGATCACAGGCTTATATGCTTTTACAAATCCCTGTGCATCTCCATTCTGCGCCTCTAAGTCATTCATACCATAACATAAAAATATGGTAGATGGCTTCATCTTCTTTGCTTTATCGATATGTGCCCTTAACTTTTTATTGCTGTTATCTGTCACACCAGTTCCACGGTCTGCCTGTACATTTGCCGCATTTAACACTCCATATTCATAGAGTCCCTGTGTGATGGAATCTCCCATCACCAGTGCATCTTTGAACTTTACACTTGGTTTTATTTTATCTGCCGCCTGTGCTGCCAGACGTTCTTCTTTTTCAAGCTTTTGTATGCTTTTATCCACGGATGCAACATCTGTCTCATCCATAGTTTTCAGAATCCCGGTCCCTTTCTTCGTATCAAGATCCGGATTCGTAAGCTTCATAGTGACAGCAATTGCAACAATCACAGTCACAATCGCCACCAGAAGCAGAAAAGTCCGAACCATATGATCTTTTTCATACGGTTTCAGCTCTTTTCTTTCATATTCTCTATCTTTCATCTCTAGTTCTTGTCTGTCCACGAAAATAATCTCCTTTTTTCGCTTCTTTCTTTGGTTACATACGTATATCTAAATAATTGTACTGTTTTTCTTTTTAAATGTCAATTATTCACTCATTCTATGTTATGATAGAATCCATAGAAAATTTAGGAGGTTTCCTTATGACCATATATTCATTATCAGCCAAAAACTGTATGTCACACCTGTTATTAAAAGAAACATTCGACCAGTTCTCCTTCATCGAAGCAGAATTCACAACCTGGGGGAAATTCAGGCTCGACGGCTACCTGCAGGAAGACTTCTTCGACGAAAAACCAGAAGAGACCTACGCCCGCTGGGAAAAAGCCCGCGACTTTTGTTTCCAGATCATCCGCGGCAAACGCACCCCGTTAAACTTCAAGATCATACTGGCCCTCCCGGCTGATCAATACCCGGATTTTCTGACCCGCCACGGCCTTACCGCCTACCGCCCGGAAAACATCCAGGGACTCTACCTCAACTTCCACTATGACGGCACCACCCTGCACTGCACCACCGGCACCGCACTTACCACCTTCACCCTCGACAAAACCCTGGAACAATCCTGGGACCAGGAAGCCAAAACCATCCTTAAAACCAACCAAATCGAAGGCGACTACTAAAAAACAAAAACACCGCACGGCTATGTCCATTTCCATAGCCACACGGCGTTTTCACTTCTACAGTTTGCCGGCGAAACGGTCGCAGAGCAACGTGGATACCGCGCCTCAGGCGTCCGCCTGCGAACACCTCCCGCGCTCCTACGCTTCCACAAAAAACCTACTTCGTAAGCAACATCATTATTTCATTACTTCTCTGCACAAATGCTGTCATCTCCTCCGGACTAAGCGGCTTATGCGCCAGCATAGCCAGATCATATAACTGCTTGCAGATAATACTTGTATTCTCACTATCCTTATGCTCAACCACATACTGAACCAGCGGATGATTAGCATTCAGAATCAACGTACTTGTCGTACCCATATCCATTCCGCTCATACCATACATCTTCATCATTTCCTGCATACGGCGGTTCTCTTCTGACAGTGTCATCATAGAAGCAACTTTTTCATCTTTTAATTTTTCAATCTTAACATCCAGATTTTCATTACCAAGTTCTTTGCGGAAAATCTCTACCAGACTGTCAGAAGTCTTCTGGAATGCTTCTTTTTCATCTTCAGCAACTTCTTCTTTCGCACCTTCTGTTACATCTGCATCGATTCTCTGGAACTTGATGTTCTGATTGCGCTGCTCTAACTGTGTAATAAATGGTGAATCAATATTATGTCCCAGGATTACAGCATCCATTCCCTGATTCTTGAACATGTTGATGTACTGGCTCTGCTGAATCTCATCTGTTACATAGTAGATAATTGTCTTATCTTCTTTATTCTGATCGTCTGCTTTATCTTCCTCTGTCTTAGCCTCTGGTTCTTCTACCTTTCCGCCATTTGCTTCGATACAGTCTTTCAGTGTCAGATATTTGTGATCCAGGTTCTTGAACAGAACTGCATCTTTCATCTTGTCACAGAATTTTTCATCTTTTAAGCAGCCAAACTTGATAAACGGACTGATGTTATCCCAGTATTTTTCATAATCTTCTCTCTTTGTCTTGCACATTCCGGAAAGCTTATCTGCAACTTTCTTAGAAATGTATTCAGAAATTTTATTTACAAATCCGTCATTCTGCAGTGCACTACGCGATACATTAAGCGGCAGGTCCGGACAATCAATGACTCCCTTTAATACCATCAGATACTCTGGGATAACTTCTTTGATATTGTCTGCGATAAATACCTGGTTATTATATAACTTAATTGTTCCTTCGATAGAATCATACTCTGTATTGATTCTTGGGAAGTACAGGATTCCCTTTAAGTTAAATGGATAATCCATGTTCAGGTGGATCCAGAACAGTGGCTCTTTGTAATCCATGAATACTTTACGGTAGAACTCCTGATAATCCTCATCGCTGCATTCATTTGGATGTTTTGTCCACAGTGGATGGATGTCACTTAATGAAACCGGACGTTTTTTAATCTTTACTTTTTCTTTGGCCGGTTCTACTTCCACCATTTCTTTCTCGCCGTTTTCATTTTCTTTTTCTTCCATCTTGGCATCTTCGTGAATATGCTCGATGACTTCATCATCATCTTTTAAGTCTGCCTCATCGATAGTTTCATATTCTGGTTCTGCATTTGCCTTTGAAAGGAAGATCTCAACTGGCATGAATGAACAGTATTTCTGAAGTACTTCTCTCATTCTGTATTCGTTAGCGAACTCAAGGCTGTCTTCATTAAGATACAGAGTCATAGTAGATCCGACTTCCTGTTTGTCGCCGTCTTCCATCTCGTACTCTGTTCCGCCATTGCTTACCCAGTGTACCGGTTTTGCACCTTCTTTGTAAGACAGTGTATCGATATGCACTTCATCTGCTACCATAAATGCTGAGTAGAATCCAAGACCAAAGTGTCCGATCATATCGTCTTCTGTTGTTTTATCTTTATATTTTTCAAGGAACTGTGTAGCTCCGGAAAATGCGATCTGTGTAATGTATTCTTCTACTTCATCGGCTGTCATACCAAGACCGTTATCTGTGAATTTCAGAGTTTTCTCTTCTGGATTTACTTCTACTTTAATTGCCGGTTTGTAATCATCCGGTAACTGATATTCCCCCATCATATCCAGTTTCTTTAACTTTGTGATTGCATCGCATCCATTAGATACTAATTCACGTGCGAAAATATCGTGATCGGAATATACCCATTTTTTAATAATTGGGAAAATGTTTTCACTGCTGATTGACAAACTACCTTTCTTTGCTGCCATTGTAAATCACTCCTATTTCTTCTAAATTTATTATTCATATGATGTCCGGTATATGTGCTGTCCCCGGATTATTGTATCGCGGACAGTTTCCTGACATCTGGCATTTCATTTTTCTAACAGATATGATAATACTGTAAATTTTAAAAGTCAATAGAAAATTAGCACTCTTTTAAAAAGAGTGCTAATAATTCTGTGAAGTTTATAAAACAATTATTAATTTTATCCTTCAGATTAGATATTTACATATATACTGCAGTCTGATTATTCAATACTCTTAAGCGATTCTACCATATCGATCTTTTTTAATTTAAAATACATCACCCAGTTTACGAATAGCGAGAAGCCTATCGTAAATAAAAAGCTGTAGATAAAGCTTGGCAGATTGATATTCCGCCCGAACATTGCAGCATCTACTTCCACCGTCTGAATGACAAACTGATGCAGTATCTTTCCAAATACAATTCCCACAACCGCTCCGATCAGGGTCAGCAGAACATTTTCACGAAATACATACTCTGCCACTTCCATATCGTAGAAACCGAGTACTTTCAGTGTCGCAAGCTCTCTTTGCCGCTCCGTAATGTTGATGCTGTTCAGGTTATAAAGGACAACAAATGCCAGCATTCCGGCCGAAACGATCAGAACAATGATCACCAGATTCAGACTGGCCAGCATATCATCCAGCTGGTCTTTGATATCATGCAGATAAGAAATCGTTAAGACCTGATCCTGTGCCAGTATCTTTTCTCCTGCTTTTTTTACCTGTTCATCCGAATATCCTGTTTTTGTGCGGAACATGATACAGTTGTAGTCTGCATCTTTTCCATATACTTTCTTATAATATTCCGGTGTGTAATATATGTAATGCCCCATATAATTCTCACAGATATGTGCAATTTTTACCGTTCCGCTTTTTTCATTTCCCGCTTTTACCTGGATGGTATCTCCTTCTTTTACATTCAGAAGCTTTGCCGTCTTTTCGCTTACAATCACTCCGTTATCTGTAAGCTTATATGATTCCTTCGTCTTCCGGTCATGAAAATCAACATATTTACCGGCATCTTTAGAATTTCCCAGAACACACTGATATACGCTTCTCTTTTTGCTTCCCTTAGACGCTGTCACACTGCGCATGTCCGCATCCATGAATGTCTGAATATCCTGATCTTTTTTCAGATAATCTTTCAATTCTTTCTTATCGGTCTTTGTCACGCCATCTTTATAAAAAATGTGTCCATCATACAGTTGGATCTCATCATATTGGATATCTGCGATTTCATATACGGAATCTTTCACTCCATATCCGACTAACATAAGTGCCATACAGCCGCCGATTCCGAATATGGTCATGAAAAAACGTTTTTTATAGCGCATCAGATTCCGGATGGTTGATTTCCATGTAAAATTCATCCGCTTCCAGATGAACCCGATCCGTTCTAAGAATACGCGTCTTCCTTTTTTCGGTGCAGGCGGACGCATGAGCACTGCCGGTTCCGCTGCCAGTTCTTTATAGCATGATGCAAGTGTTGCTCCCATCGTACATACGATTGAAGCCGCTGATGCCATCACTGCGTAACTCATATGATATGGCACATAGATCTTTGGAATGTGTGGGTACATGATCTCATAGGCATAGATTATAATAAAGGGAAGAACCTTCTCTCCAACCAGCACTCCGATGACGCTGCCTCCCGCCGTTGCAAGAAGTGCATAGCCGAGATATTTTGACGCAATGGAAAAGTTACCGTAGCCCAGTGCTTTCATCGTACCGATCTCGATTCTCTGTTCTTCTACCATACGTGTCATGCCGGTCAGACTAATAAGCGCCGCAACCAGGAAGAACATTACCGGGAATACCTTTCCAATTGCCCGCATACGGTTCGCATTATCTCCAAATCCATCATATTCGACCAAAGTGCTTCTATTATATACATACCATTTTGGATTCTTTATCTTCTGGATCTGCTTTCTGGCATCTGCAATCTTTTTCTCGCCTTTTGCAATCTCTTCTTCGGATGTCTTCTTCCCATCTTCGTATTCTTTTCTGGAATCTGCAAGTTTTGCTTCGTTCTCGGCAATTTCCGCTTCACCTGTTTGCAATGCCTGTTCCTGTGTCTGCAGTTTGGCTTTTCCGGCGTCTAGCTGTTTCTGACCGGATGTTATCTGCGCTTTTGCTTTTGCAAGCTGTGCTTCACTGGCATCTAACTTTGCTTTTGCCTGATCAAGTTCAGCTTTTCCGCTTGTAAGCTTTTGTTTTGCAGCTTCTAGTTCTGCCTTCTTCGTCTGGTATTCCTGCTCCTGCGCCTCCAGCGTCTGTTTTGTTTCCTGTGCCTGTTGTTCTAATGCCTGAATTCTTCGTAACAACTCCTGATTCTGGTCGTTTCCACTTCCGGTATCCGTTCCGCCATTATCATTCTGTCCTGGCTGTTGTTCTTCATCTTGTATCTGATCTGTCGCAGCGCTTGCTTCAGATTCTTCTTTTTCTTCTGTAATCTGTGCATCGATTTGTCCGGCTGCGCCTGCTACCTGTGCCTTCAATGCTTCGATTGTATTCAGAAGCTCCTGATATCCGGCCCAGCCTTTATCCAGTTCAGCCCGATACACAGCCAGTCCCTGTTCTCCGGACTGAATCTGTGCCTTTGCTCCGGCACTTTGTGCATCGTAGGCTGCTTTTCCCTGCTCATACTGCTTTTTCCCCTGTTCCAGTTGTTTTAATCCGGATTCGTATGTCTGCTTTGCCTGGTCCAGTTCCTTTTGTTTCTGATCTAAGGTCTGTCTTGCCGATGCAATCTGAGACTTTCCACTGGCTATCTTTTCTTTTGCCTCATTAAGCTGCGTCTCACCGTCTGTGATCTGCCTGTTTGCATCGTCAAGTTTCTGCTGTGACTCTGCTTTCCCATCGTCCAGATCTTTCTGTGCTTTTGCAATCTTTTCTTCTGCCTCTGTTTCCAGATTTTCTTTTCGTATTCTGCCTCTTTCTTCTGTGATTGCTTCGATCTGCTTTTTGACGGTCTTTACTTTCTTTTTGTATGCGCCTGTATAAGCAGTCAGGTCTTTTGCACCTTCCACCTGCACATACATTTCCGTATACACATCCAGATCAAATGTCTTTTCCTGTACTACTACGAATCCATTGATCGTGCCGGTTCCGATCGTCGTGCTTCCTCTGCTAAGGGAAATATAACACGGAGAATTTCCTTTTCCTACAACTTTCAGTTCATCTGTCTTCAATGTATCTGTTACCGGATCGTCTGTGCCAGACTTTAACTTAATCGTCTCTCCAACCTCATAATTCATCTGGTCATCTACCAGACATTCCCCCGCTTTTTGGGGCATACGTCCTTCGCTTACCGTAATCTTATTCATGTCGTCCATTGCCGACATCACATGAAGTACATATTGCTTTTTATTCTTTATATTCAGGAAATCGGCACTGTAGGCACCTTCTGCTTTCCCGACTCCTTTTACTTTTCCAACCTCCCGGACATCTTCTTTCGTGATTCCAAGTGTGCTGACCGCCTTGATATCCATCAGGTCCGACTCATCAAAATATGCATCTCCTGTAATCCTCATCGAAGGTTCGGATGCACGGATTCCGGAAAAGAACGCAACGCCAAGTGCTACGATAAAGAGAATAGACAGGAAACGCCCCCTGCTTCTTCGGATTTCCATATAAAAATTCTTACGTGTTATCTTCTTTGCCATGTCTCCTGTCACCTTCATTATTTACCATTCGATTGTTTCTACTGGTACCGGATCTGCATTCTCTATGATCTGATCCACACGTCCGTTCTTAATCTTTATTACCCGGTCTGCCATCGGCGCAATTGCCGAATTGTGCGTGATCAGGATGACTGTCATTCCACTGTTCCGGCATGTATCCTGCAGTAGTTTTAAGATGGACTTTCCTGTATTATAATCAAGTGCTCCTGTTGGTTCATCACATAATAACAGCTTCGGATTCTTCGCAAGTGCTCTTGCAATCGACACTCTCTGCTGTTCTCCTCCCGATAACTGCGCCGGGAAGTTATCAAGCCTTTCTCCAAGTCCTACATTTTCCAAAATCTCTTTTGCATCCATGGGGTTCTTACATATCTGAAGTGCCAGCTCTACATTTTCCAGTGCCGTCAGATTCGGGATCAGGTTATAGAACTGGAAGACAAATCCAATATCATCCCGTCTGTAAGCCGTCAGCTGCTTTGCCGGATATCCCGCGATATCCTGTCCGTCTACCAGAACCTGTCCTTCCGATGCAGTGTCCATCCCGCCAAGGATATTCAGTACGGTTGTCTTTCCGGCCCCGCTTGGTCCGACTACAACTGCAAATTCACCCTTCTTAATCTCAAAGTCGATCCCGGCTGCTGCCACGATTTCTACTTCGCCCATCTTATATATTTTTTTTACGTCTTTTAAGGTCACAAATTCACTCATGCATACTCCCTTCTTCTAGTGTCTGTCTGAAAAATCATTCCTGCGTTCTGCATTCTCTACTTTGCAGAATATTTTGCCTTCATTTAAAAGCATCCCCACAAATTGTGACATATCTCTTGCAAAAAGCATTTTTCAGACACACTTTAGAATTTTTCAAAAAACCCCTGATAGTCGGTCGACTCTATTTTTTCTGTTGGCACAAGTTTTATTTTGGTATCTTCTTCCAGTTCAATTGTTGCATCTTTTGGTAATACCAGGTAATGGAAGGTCTCTCCATATAATCCGTCCGACGTCAGGCAATGGTAATCTTCTTCATCCCCATCTTCATCATAAATGTCAACATTTACATCTCCTCCTGATACAAGGCTCATGTCATAGATGCCCGGTGCAAAATCCTCTCCTGCTGTCAGCGTCTTTTCTCCTTTCGCTGTGATCGTCTCCGTAAGCGGATTCGTCTGTGCATTCATTCCTACAGATTCTGTTTCCTGTGCATTTTCTGTGTGTAATCTCATCTTTTTTTCACACTCTAATGTAAGTACCGCACCTTTATAGAGACGGATATCCTTCATCTTTTCACCGTTTTCTTCATATATGTATATCTGATTCTCTGAATCATCTACATCCAGCGAATCCGTTTCACTTTCAGGTGTGATGGTATAGACTCCTTCCGGTATTTCAAATCCTACTATATAATGTCCGGTTCCAAGTTCATAATCCGCATTTTCTCCTTCTTCAGGAATCTCACGGGCTGCGTACAAATACCTGATTGCCGGATCTTCCGGAGTTTCAAATCTTGCATCTTTTAGCATATAATTCGCCATATATTTTATTTCATTTTTATATGTACCATATAATGTACTTATAACTCCCGCTGCTATAACTACACCAATTACAATTCCCAGACCTTTCTTTTTTCTGCTCTCCGGATCTGGTTGTCCGAATTTCTTTTTACTTCCCTGTCCATTCATGCGATAGCCCCATTTTTCAGAACTATCTATTTCCGGTCTGTTTTCTCCAAATATGTCGTCTGGCATTTTCTTCCGTTCTTTGCTTTTTTTATTGCTTTCCGTCTTTCTTTTTGGCACATGCATGCTATTTTTCCCGTTATCTTTATCATGTACATGTGTCAGGGGCATATGATCACAATCGCTCTGGTTGATTCTGTAATTTTTATCTGATTTGGTATTGTCTAATCCGCACTCTGTACAGATCATGTCACTATTTAACTTTCCACCGCATAAGCTGCATCTTTTTCCAAACATATCTCTTACCTCCGGTGCTTTCTTACATTTTCTATAATTATATATTATCATGAGACAACTTTCCAAGAAAGCAGAATATAAAAAAACAGGAGACTGATTTTCATCAATCTCCCATTTCACTTTTCAAGACCTGTCACTGACAGCTTTTCTGCTGTTTTATTAACTTTCATCCACCTGGGACACATAAAAAGCCACTGCACCTGTCCCCATGGTCTATTTCAACATCTCGCGCAGTTTCTGGTTTACCATTCCCGGATTTGCCTTGCCTTTCATGGCCTTCATTGTCTGTCCAACCAGTGCACCGAGTGCTTTTTCTTTACCGCCTTTGTAATCTGCAATAGCTTTTGGATTCTTTGCGATTACTTCTTTTAATACTTCTTCCAGCGCACCTTCATCGTTCACGGTCTTTAATCCATGTTCTTCAACATAGCTTTCCGGATCTACGTCTTTTTCAAATATCTGTTCGAACACTTCCTTTGCAACCGAACTATTAACTGTTCCAGCCTCAGCAAGTTCAATCAATTTGGCCAGGTTTTCCGGTGAAAAGCTGATATCTTCAGCTTCCATACCATGTTCTTTTAACAGACGCATCGTCTCTACCATCAGCCAGTTGGATACTTTCTTAGGTTTTCCACAGATTGCTGTTGTCTTCTCAAAGATATCCGCCATGTGCTTAGATTCTGTAAGAATCTCTGCATCATACTGCGGGATATCGAATTCTTTTTTGTAACGTTCCAGTTTTTCATCTCGGAATTCCGGCTGTTTTGCTTTAATCTTATCGATCCATTCGTCATCGATCACGATCGGTACCAGATCCGGTTCCGGGAAATATCTGTAATCCTGCGCATCTTCTTTGGAACGCATCGCATGCGAAGACTCTTTGTTATCATCCCATCTTCTGGTCTCCTGAACGACAGCCTTACCTTCTTCGATCAGCTCGATCTGACGCTCTCTTTCTCCTTCGATGGCTCTTGCGATTGCCTTGAATGAGTTCAGGTTCTTCATCTCTGTTCTGGTTCCGAATTCCTGTGTTCCAACTTCTCTTACGGATAAGTTGACATCGGCTCTCATTGAACCTTCCTGGAGTTTACAATCCGATGCTCCAAGATACTGGATGATCGTTCTTAATTTTTCCAGATATGCGATAACTTCTTCGGATGAGCGCATATCCGGCTCGGATACGATCTCTACAAGCGGTACACCGCTTCGGTTAAAGTCTACAAGCGATGTATCATCCCATTCATCATGTACCAGTTTTCCGGCATCTTCTTCCATATGCATCTCATGGATACGCACCTTTTTCTTCGTATCACCTACTGTGATCTCCACATAACCATTTCTTGCAATTGGCTGATAAAGCTGTGAGATCTGGTAGTTCTGCGGGTTATCCGGATAGAAATAGTTCTTACGGTCGAATTTACACACTCTGGTGATATCACAATGAGTTGCAAGTCCGATTCCCATTGCATATTCTACAACCTGCTTGTTCAGTACAGGCAGTGAACCTGGCATACCGGTACATACCGGACATGTATGTGTATTTGGTGCTCCTCCGAATGCGGTACTGCATCCGCAGAAGATCTTTGTCTTTGTTGCAAGTTCTACATGGACCTCAAGTCCAATGACGGTTTCATACTGTTTTGTCATGACTATCTGTCCCCCTTTGCAAGTTCTGGTCTTTCATACGTTCTCGTCTGCTCAAATGTATAAGCTGTCTGTATGATCTTGTTTTCCTCAAAGCAGTTACCGATCAGCTGCATACCGACCGGAAGTCCTTTGCTGTCTTTTCCTACCGGAATGGTAATTCCCGGAAGTCCTGCAAGGTTTACAGAGATTGTGTAAATGTCTCCAAGATACATCTGGATCGGATCACTTAAGCTCTTTCCAAGCTCTGGCGCTGTTGTCGGAGCAGCCGGAGCTACGATCACATCGTATTTTTCAAATGCTTTGTCAAATGCTTTCTTGATCAGTGCTTTTGTCTTCAATGCTTTCAGATAATATGCATCATAATATCCCGAACTAAGTACGAACGAACCAAGCATGATTCTGCGTTTTACCTCTGGTCCGAATCCTTCGGAACGGGATTTCTTATACATGTTGTGAAGTCCTTCGTATTCTTCCGTACGGTAACCATACTTCACACCATCAAAACGTGCCAGGTTCGAACTTGCCTCTGCCGATGCGATGACATAATATGCAGGAATTGCATATTTTACAAGGCTTAAATCAAATTCTTCCACAATTGCACCTTTTTCTTCCAGTACCTTTACTGCCTGTAAAATATTTTCTTTAACTTCCTTATCCAGGCCGTCTCCAAAATAATCCTTTGGAATACCGATTCTCATACCCTTTACATCATCTACCAATGCACTGGTAAAATCATAACTTTCACGCTTAATAGATGTACTGTCTTTTGGATCATAAGATGCAATCGTCTCAAGAATCGTTGCACAGTCCGTAACATCCTTTGCCACTGGTCCGATCTGATCAAGCGAAGAACCATATGCGATCAATCCGTAACGAGATACGGTTCCGTAAGTCGGCTTGATTCCAACCACACCACAAAATGAACTTGGCTGCCGAATTGATCCACCGGTATCAGATCCAAGTGCGTATGGTGTCTCTTCTGCTGCTACTGCTGCACATGATCCACCGGAAGAGCCACCCGGAACATGCTCCAGATTCCATGGGTTCTTTGTCGGTCCAAAATAAGAAGTTTCTGTTGTACTTCCCATAGCGAACTCGTCCATGTTCGTCTTTCCTAGGATCACAGCTCCTGCTTTTTCCAGATTCTTTACTGCCTCTGCTGTGAACATCGGATGAAAGTTACCAAGGATCTTAGAACTGCATGTCGTAAGCATCCCCTTAGTACACATGTTATCCTTGATCGCTACCGGCACACCGGCAAGCGGGCCGGTCAGCGTGCCGTCATCAATCAGCTTCTGTACTTCTTCCGCTCTTTTTAAAGCGCCTTCTTTATCAAGTGTTACAAAGCTGTTCACGTCTTTTTCTACTTTTTCTATCTGTGCAATGAAGGCTTTCACGGCATCCACTACAGATATCTCTTTTGCTTTTATCTTTTTTCCAAGCTCTACTACTGTAAGACTTGTCATATCCATATCCGCTTATCCTCCTATCCGATTGTCTTTGGTACTTTGAAACTCTGGTCTTTTTCCAATGGTGCATTGGCAAGTGTATCCGCACTTCCGTCCCCGTTCGTTACAACATCCTCACGGAATACATTGTTCACCGGAAATACATGTGACATAGGTTCAATCCCGTCTGTATCTAATTCATTTAATGTATCTATATAATCTAACATTTTTTCCATATCTGCCTTGGCATCTTCTTTTTCCTGACCGGACAATTCCAGTTTTGCAAGGATACCAACATATTCTATGGTTTCATCTGATATTTTATTTGCCATCTTTTTTCATCCTCTCAATATCATAATTATGGTTCCAGTCTGCTTAAGTCTCTTGGGAACAATGTTGTCTCTCTTACGTTGTCTTCTCCAAGTAACTGCATGGTCAGTCGTTCCAGTCCGATTCCAAGGCCTCCGTGTGGCGGCATTCCATGTTTGAATGTAGCAAGATATTGTTCCATTCCTTCTTCTGTCATTCCCCTTGCTGCAATCTTCTCTGTCAGCATCTTATAATCATGGATACGCTGTCCACCGGTTGTGATCTCAAGACCTCTGAACAATAAGTCAAAGCTTAATGTATATCTTGGATCTTCCGGATCATCCATTGCATAGAACGGACGTTTCTTAGACGGATAATGAGTGACAAATACAAAATCACTTCCCCACTCTTCTTTTGCGTAGCGTCCGATCAGCACTTCCTCTTCCGGTTCCAGATCGAATGGGTTTCTCATCTTATGGTTGTATTTTTCAGCAACAATTTCTTTGATATCTGCAAATTTTACTGCCGGGATCTGGCTTACGTCCGGAAGCTCTACTCCCAGAACCTTCAGCTCTCTTGCATAATCTTTCTTTAATAATTCCATGGCATACTGAAGGAATCCCGTCTCCATTGCCATAATATCTTCAAATCCATCAATATATCCCATCTCAAAGTCAAGACTGGTATATTCATTCAGATGGCGCTTTGTGTTATGTTTTTCTGCACGGAATACAGGCGCTGTCTCAAATACTCTGTCAAATACACCGACCATCATCTGCTTATAAAACTGAGGGCTCTGTGCCAGTACTGCCGGTCTGTGGAAATACTCCAGTTTGAAAATATTTGCTCCGCCTTCTGCTCCTTTTGCCCCGATCTTCGGTGTATGGATCTCTGTAAATTCCTGACTGTAAAGGAAATCTCTGAATGCTCTTGTAAGTCCTTCCTGAATTCTGAATTTGGCACGCTCCCGGATGTTTCTAAGGGAGATAGAGCGATAGTTCAGTTTTGCTTCCAGAGATGTGTTCAGTTTCCATTTGGAAATTGCAAGCGGCATCATCTCGTCTTCCGGCTCGCTTAGGATCTTTACGCTCTCCATACGGATTTCAATGCCGTTTGGTGCTTTTTCATTCTGTTCTAAGACGCCTTCCACTTCAAGAGTTGCTGCCTCTTTGATGTCTTTCAGATCAAAATCAGCACTTCCTTCTTCATAGACACACTGAAGCAGACCTTCTCTTTTTCTTAAGATTACAAATGCAACGGTTCCCATGTCGCGGATCGTATGCACGGCTCCATTGACTTTTACCTTTGCTCCTGCTTCTGTCTGTTCCAGTAATTCGCTGATTTCTTTTGTCTCTTTTGGCTTTACACCTGTTAAATACTCCATGTTCTTATCCTCCTATTCTTCCCGGGACGAACAGCGTTTTTCAATATTTTATGTTCTGAAATATTTATTATAAAATGTAATTTTTATTCATTTTTTTACTTAGAAACATAAAAATCCGTCCTGGAATACATACTTGTATCCCGGGACGGATATCATCTTCGCTATCCGCGGTACCACCCGCATTGAATCTCAAAGCTGTATAGTGCTTTCTAAGATTCCTCTTTTCGTGCGTAACGTGCAGTCTACGTACCAACCTACTTTTATTCGGCTTACCTTATTTACTTGTTCAGTTGGTCTGCTCCAGAGTGTTCCCTATTGTCCTCATTCCCCAAGCGGTGCTCTCAGTCGGTGACACCACATTCCTGTCAGGTTCCAGAGTCCAGAGTCTCTTTCATCGCTTTACTATACTAAATTTGGTTTAAATATTAGCACATGTTTTTTATGATTTCAAGAGGGAATTTTTAATTTTGTCAAAAAATACATGCTCCCGCTTTTATATTCCTACTTTTCTTGTATGATTTACTAACTCCACAATCTGAAAATCATCTGCCTCTTTTCCAATCTGGCACAGCAGACACCGCATAGCTGCATCTGTCACTTTCCCATCCAGGAGCATCACAATCTTCTGGATCCCATTTTCTGTTATCAGCTTCAGCGCATCAACCGTAATTCCATTTAACTTTGTCATATTCAGAAAGAGATTCAGATCACTCGTCTCTTTCGGGCAGGTAAATGCAATCTTTACCTGTGAATGTTCTGTCTCTGCTGTCAGTCCTGCTGCTGTCAATGCTGCAGTTATGACCTTTTCCTGCATCTCCGGCAATAATTCATATTCGTATTTTCTGCAGAGACTCATCAGATGTCTTAAAAACGTCCTGTACTCTTCCTGAATCTCTGGCTTTACATCTCCGGCTCTTTTTCCGATGATTTCAAGCTCTCTTTCAAGCACGAATACATCTCCACCAGTCTGTGCCTTTGCTTCTGCAACGTGCTTTCCACATTCCATGCGCTGTAGGAAAAGTGGTTTCATCTGGGTATCTATTTCATCTATTGTTTTTCTTACTTCTTTTAATGCCATTTCTATTTCCTCTTGTGAATTTATAATATATTGTACTCTTTATACAACTGCTGACAATAATTTTGATCTTCTGTTGCACGCTGCAACTCATCATATCGTTTGTCTGAAAGCAATCTTTGAGTAAGATTCATAAATCGTTCATGTTCCCTCATACCTTCTTTTATCCCCTCTTTTTTTCCATCTTCACGAATCTGTCGTTCTCTTTCCTCTGCTTTCATAAATTCTGCCTCCATTTCAGCATTATCCTTTATTACCTGCACATTTGCCTGAAGCGCAATACATTCCATAATTCTCTCTGCCTGAATAAATATATCTGGGTTACAAGCATTGAAAATTCATAGAATGCGAAATGCATAAGTTTTTGATATGGCGTATATGCCAATGAAAATATAGAATTATAATGCTTGACCGAATTGTAGCATATAGTATATAACTTGTCGAGATAAAATACATAATTACTTGCAGTTTTCTCCTTCCGCCAGTTATAATAAAAAAGAGAGAATCTATCTTTGGGGGATTATTATGATAAAAACATTGTTCAAACACATTTCAAAATACTATAAGGACACCTTCATCCTTGCAATCGCAGGTGTTGCCGTCGGTGTTCTTGTCGGTATTGTCGATGCGGCATTCGGTCTGGGACTCAATGCCTGTACTGCCATCCGTACCAAATACTTCTGGTATCTGATCTGGTTTCTGCCACTTGGCGGAGTATTCATCTGGTTCATCTATCACCAGTTTGGTAAATCCGTCGCAAACGGTATGAAGATGGTCTTCCATGTAGGACTGGGAAAAAACAATAAACTTCCGATCCGCATGGTTCCACTTGCTATCGTCGGAACCTGGACCACGCATCTGTTCGGAGGAAGTGCCGGACGTGAGGGTGTTGCTGTTCAGATTGGTGCTGCAGTTTCTAATAATGTGGGACGTCTGGTTGATAAGACCATCGATATCGAAAACAGCAGGAAGATGTTCCTGATCACCGGTATGGCTGCCGGATTCTCCGGTCTTTTCTGTACTCCGCTTGCAGCAATCTTTTTCGCACTGGAAGTACTGGTTGCCGGAAAACTGGAATACCATGCACTGATCCCGGCAACAGTTGCATCCATCAGTGCCGCATTCACATCAAGAGCACTTGGACTTCGTAAGTTCCATATCAATATACTGGAAACACTGAACTATCATCCATCTACTTATGATGCTATATTGCTTTTAAAGCTTGCGGCAATGGGACTTGCCTTTGGTATCGTCGGATCACTGTTTGCCCTGATTCTCAGATACCTTCGTCTGAAATTTGCATTCCGTTTTTCTTCCCCTGTGAAGAAAGTTGTGATCATGGGTGCTTTGATTGCTGTTCTTATGATGGTCTTCCATCAGGGAAGATATTCCGGAACCGGATCGAATCTGATCGCATTATGCTTTGACGGAACGAAAGATGATGTATATGCCTATGACTGGCTTCTTAAGATGGCACTTACCATTCTGACACTTTCTTCCGGATTCATCGGCGGAGAGGTTGCACCTTTGTTTTCCATTGGTTCCTGCTTAGGATACGTCCTTGGTCCTGTATTCGGATTTGACCCGATGTTCGGTGCTGCGCTTGGATTCGCTTCTGTGTTCTGCAGCGGATCTAATACACTGCTTGCCGCTATCCTAGTCGGTGTGGAAAGTTTTGGATATAATATGCTGCCATTCTTTGCGGTTGTATGTTTTGTATCGTTCATCTTTAACTTTAATAATTCGATTTTTACGGCACAGCGGGTTGCTTTTACACATCCGAGCAGACGTAACAGATTGAAGGATAAAATTGTTGCAAAACGAACCAATAACTGATTCCAGTCTTTGTAACATACAAAGAATCGACTTCCTTGTTTTGATATAGTTTTTACTTTTACAGGGCATTAAAGTGTGTCTGAAAAATGCTTTTCTTGCATACTTTGGTATAAAAAATAAGTGTACATTCTTCCGCCGAAGAATTGTACACTTATTTTTATTCCAATGTTCATTTTTTATAATACACGTTCTGTATCTTCTACAAACCTTTATGCCATAAACATTTCCTGTGTCTTCCGCAAAAGGCTATGCCACAATCAGCTTTTTGCGTCTTCCACCAAAAATCTATTCCATAATCGGCTTCAGTGCCTCAGCAAGCTTATCCTTCTCAGCCTGTGCCTCAGCAAGATCTTTACCAAGTGTTGTGTAGTAGATCTTGATCTTAGGCTCTGTTCCTGAAGGACGTACGATTACTGTCTCGTTGTTCTCAAGTTTGTAAACTAATACGTTTGCTGCCGGAAGTCCTGTCTCTTCTGTCTTTGTATAGTCTGTTACTTCTGTTACTTTGTAACCAGCAATCTCTGCAGGTGCATTGGCACGTAAGTTCTGCATGATTCCTGACATCTTGTCCATTCCGCTAAGTCCAGGGAATTCGAAGCTGTCGATCTTGTTGAGGTAACGTCCGTACTCTGCGTAGATTTCTTCCATTCTCTGTTTCAGAGAGCTTCCGATGCTTCTGTAGTAAGCTGCCATCTCACAGATCAGCATAGATGCGATAACGGCATCTTTGTCACGTACATATGGTCCTGCAAGGTATCCGTAGCTTTCCTCAAATCCGAAGATGAATCTGTCTACTTCTCCAGCTGCCTCTAACTGTGCGATCTGGTCTCCGATCCATTTGAATCCTGTCAGTACGTTTCTAAGTTCTACTCCGTAATGAGCTGCTACTGCATCTGCAAGTGGTGTAGATACAAGAGATTTTACTGCTACTGCTTTTTCAGGCATGGTACCTTTTTCGATACGTCCTGCACATATGTAGTCAAGAAGAAGTACTCCGACTTCGTTACCACTTACCAGTTCATAAGATCCGTCCGGACACTTCATAGCGATACCAACACGGTCTGCATCCGGGTCAGTTGCAAGCATAAGGTCTGCATCTGTCTCTTTTGCAAGATTAAGTCCAAGCTCCAGTGCCTCGAAGATCTCTGGATTTGGATAGCTGCATGTTGTGAAGTATCCATTTGGATATTCCTGTTCTGGTACGATTGTGATATCTGTGATTCCGATGTCTTTTAATACCTGTGTTACAGGAACAAGACCTGATCCATTCAGCGGGCTGTATACCAGTTTTAATCCGGCTGTCTTACACAGTCCCGGACGAACCTGACGGGATTCGATTGCATCGTAGAGTGCTCTCTTACAGTCATCTCCTACGAAGCGGATCAGTCCTTCTTCTACACCTTCTGCAAATGACATGTATTTTGCTCCGGTCAGTACGTCTGTCTTCTGGATCTCTTCGTATACGATTGCTGCTGCATCGTCTGTCATCTGACATCCGTCTGGTCCGTATGCTTTGTATCCGTTATATTTTGCAGGGTTATGAGAAGCTGTTACCATAATACCTGCGTTACAGTTATAATAACGTGTTGCGAATGAAAGTGCAGGTACCGGCATCAGTGCGTCATAGATTCTTACTTTAATTCCGTTTGCTGCAAGTACTCCAGCTGCTGTCTTGGCAAATACATCACTCTTTAAACGGCTGTCGTAGCTGATTGCTACTGTCTGTGTTCCGCCCTGTGTTTTTACCCAGTTAGCTAATCCCTGTGTAGCCTGACGTACTACATAAATATTCATACGGTTCGTTCCTGCTCCGAGTACTCCACGAAGTCCGGCTGTTCCAAACTTCAGTGCTACTGCAAAACGTTCCTTGATCTCATCATCATTTCCTTCAATTTTTGACAATTCCGGCTTCAGATCTGCATCTTCAAGATCTGCTACAAGCCAGCGTTTGTATTCTTCCTGATACATCTTTTATCACTCCTACCTATTTCTTTTCGGGGGTTTTTGTATATTTTCACAACAAACCTACTAATAATATACCATTTTTTATACGTTCAGGCAACAAATGAGCTGTAAATTACGTGAAAACTTTTCGTCAATTTTCTTTAAAATCAGAAAAAAAGCGGAAGGTACATGTGCATGTGTTCCTTCCACTTTTTTCATCATCTAAGCAGCACCAGAAAATCTTCTGTAAATACATTCCTTATTTTCAAATGCCTGCTCTGCATTATTTGAAATTCTATTATATCTATGCATTATTCTGCATTTTCTGTACTACTTGTGTTATCTGTACTCTCTGTATCCGAACTGCTGTCGCTGTTATCAACCGTCATCATATTTTTCACGATCGTACTTCCAACTTCATATACCATGTTCGAATCCTTCAGCTGTACATAGCGGTTATCACCATTTTCACTTCCCACATAGATCGTACACGTCTTCTTATCTCCGGACGAACTGTCTTTGTAAGTTGCGGTCACGGTGATTCTGTTTGCCTCATCCAGTCCATATTTTGCCAGATCTTTTACATTGTAATCTGCACACTGGGTAAGTGAGATCGTTCCCCAGCCACCGGCGAGCTGTGAACGCTCTTTCTTTTTCTTGTAAGTTGTTGTCTCACCGTTCTGTGTGACTTCTACTTTTTTAAGATTGCCACTGCTGATGGATGGCACCGTATCATTTTCCGTAAGAGACGACAGGTCAAATGTCAGATCTGATACCAGCGTTCCGGCAATTGTGTATACAGAATCTGAATTCTTCGTCATTGCATAGTAATTGTCTCCGGCCGCATCACCGATCACGATGGTTCCTTCACTTCCGTCTTTTGCCGTATAGGTAATCGTATAATCAGGCTTATCAAGTCCGTAATCACTCTTTTCATCCGGATCCTTCAGCTCTCTTACTGCCGTAAGTCCTGCGATCTCTTTTGCCGTGCTTTTTATCGTACTCTGATTCAGCCTTACACCATCATCTGCATCATAGATCCATTCGCCGTCTTCTTTTGAAAAACTCATCTTACTATCTCCACTCTCATATGAGAATGCTTTCAGATTTTTTACGTCTAACAGGCTGACCGTCTCTTCTTTTTCTTTGGCTTTTTTCTGCTTTTCGCTATGACTGTTCCATGCCTTCATGCCTCCATACATAGCAAGCAGGGCTGCAAGTATAATGACCATGATAATCATCGTCTTTTTCTGCTTCATCCCGATTCCCCTCTTTACGCTTTTCTTCTCTTCCACCAGCACATGAATCCATAGATCAGGATCACAAGCGGAATACCAAAGATTGTCAGGATACTGATCAGTCCGGCGTGCTGCATCGTGTTATTACTTACCTGCAGACTCTTTGCCTTGATTGCTACATTTTTCGTATTATCAAAGTTCGCTGTTACCGCATTCATAAAGAGATCCAGGTTCTCAAGTGTGGAATATGCATCTGTAATCTGTGAATCAATCATCGTTTCTGATGATATAACGGTCAGACGACTGGTCTTGGCATCACTGTCTGATGAGTTGGATGAATCTGCATCTTCAGAAGTATCGGATGATACCGACTCTGTTGCAACCACTCCGAGATTATAAGTTCCCTCTTCCTGACTGTCTTCTGTTACAGAATATGCATTGTCCGATGTCTGCATGAACGCTGTTGTTGTAATGGTATCTCTTGCAGGATCTGTTGTCGTAAGTCCATGTGCATTGATCATCAGTACCATCTCTGATTCCAGCCCTTTTGCCAGATCTCCGGTCGCTGTGATCTCAGGGAAGATATAATAATAATTGCCCTGATAACTTCTCTGCATATCAGCAATGTATCCGTCCGTCTTCTGCATACCATATTCTTTTAAGACTGCATCCAGATTCGGTGTTGCATCTTCTGACTCACCAAGAACAATAAATACCTTTCCCCCTGCCTGCAGGTAATTCAAAAGCAGGGTCTTTTCATCATCTGAGAGATCGGTTGTCGGTGCATTTAAGAATAACAGATCGCAGTCATCCGGAATCTCACCCTTCATCATCAGGTTAATCTCTTCTGTTGACATGCTGTTCTTGTCAAATAATTTCGTTACAGAATCCGAAAATGATGCTTCCCCATGTCCTGTTGTATAATAAAGCTTCTCTGTCTCTTCACTTGTTACATAGTTAATTGCACTTGTGAACTGACCTTCGCCATCGAATTCCGATTCCGAAGCGCTTCCTGTCGTATAATAAGAGTACGAATCCGATACCAGAATATCATCAAAAGAAATATCCTTGGTCTTTCCTGTCGCTTTGCAGGATACTACAATCGTATCCTTTTCTACATTTGCTTTCGTAAGTGCAGCCGGATGAAGGACCGGATCCACCCATTTTACAGTAATCTTATCCGAAAGAGCTGTATATTTTTTAATAAATGATTTGATACGTGTATCCGTAGAATCTTTTTCTGCATATACCGTAAATGTAATGTTGTCATCTAATTTATTCAGAATCTTTTTACTGGTCTTTGATACGCCGTAGATATTATTGTCACTGATATCTATACTCTTGATATTTTCCGGAAGCTGTCCCGCGATCAGGTTGACTACGACCACCATACAGATAACAAGGGCGATCATTCCCACGCTGTAACTTCCGTTTTTCGATGCCGCACTCTGGAACGACTTCTTGATTTTCTCTAACATATGCTCCTCCTAACTCCAACGTCTCTTCTGAATCATCTGCATCGTCAAAAAGAAAAATAATACGATCAATGACAGATACAGAATAATGCCGCTCACATCCAGAAGATGATTATCTGCAATATTCGAAAATACTTCCGTCAGTTCCAGTTTGCCAAGGAATGTAGATAACAAACTTTCAAACAGCGATTCCTTTGCTACATAAGTAATGATGGTTCCTGCTACCACGATCAGTTCCAGTGCACCACTGATCACTATATTTCTGGTCATATTCCAGACTGCCAGAACTACCAGTGACAAAAGCACCGCAACTGCTACTGCATTTGCCCATGCTGCGGAAGGAATAAAATTCAAAATTCCGCTCCATAGATAAGTAAGAAGTAAGATTCCAAAAGTGCCAATTGCTGCAATGATCACGCTCTCTGTCAGTGACGATATAAACATTCCAATCGCAATATACACACATCCCAGTAAGAAAAATACCAGGATTGCCAGATAATCCACAAGAATATATGCTGTTCCCTGTGCTTTGATGATCAGCGGGAAAATCAGGTAGATCAAACATGGGATAGCCATAATCGTAACCATCGCAAGATATTTTCCAAGCACAATTTTAAACAGGCTTACCGGTGCTGTCAGTAACATCTGATCCGTCCTGTTCTTTTTATCTTCTGCAAAACAGCGCATCGTCAGAATTGGAATCGCCACCAGATATACGAACATGATTCCGGAAAGTACGTATGAAAAATATGGATATCCATAATTCAGGTTGTATGCCAGAAAATAAATTCCAGTATATGCAACCAGAAACGCGACAAATACATATCCTATCATCGAATGAAAATAAGATCTTAACTCTCTTTTATAGATTGCTATCATGCTTTCTTTTCCTCCTTCATCAGTCTGCTGCCATTTCCCTGTGTAAGCTCAAGGAAGATTTCTTCCAGCGTTGTCTTATTCTGATTCAAAGTAAGAAGTGGAATATCTGCATGAGAGAATGCAAGGAACAATTCTTCTCTGATATCCTCCCCACCCTTTGCTGTAATATGTGCGGTTGTAATACCGCTTGCACTCGTACGGTAACGGACTTCTTTTACTTTGTTCGTCGTGCGAAGGATATGATCTATCTCTTCTTTCGAAGCTTTTGCTTCTATCTGGGTCTCTCCTTTTCCACTCATCATCGTTTCCAGATTCTCTGTGGTATCACTGGCTACCAGCTTTCCTCCGGATATGATCATGATATAATCGCATACTTCCCTTACTTCCGCCAATATATGGGAGCTTAAAATTACCGTATGATCCTTAGATAATTTCCGGATCAGTTCACGGATCTCTATGATCTGTTTTGGATCCAGCCCTACCGTCGGCTCATCCAGAACGATAATCTCCGGGAATCCAAGAACTGCCTGTGCAAGTCCGACTCTTTGCTTGTAACCTTTTGATAAATTCTGTATCAGTCTGTTCTCCACGTCACGCAGCTTTGCCAGCCGTATGACTTCTTCGATCTGTGGTTCTCTGTCTTTCTTTTTGATACCTTTTAATTCTGCTGCGAATTCCAGATACTCCCGTACCGTCATCTCCATATAAAGAGGTGGTATTTCCGGCAGATATCCTATATTTTTCTTTGCCTCTTCTGGTTCTTTTAAAATATCGTGTCCATCGATCAGTACCTGCCCTTCGGTAGCCCCGAGATATCCGGTCATGATGTTCATCGTTGTAGATTTTCCAGCTCCGTTAGGTCCTAAGAATCCATATATTTTCCCGGATTCCACTGTAAAGCTTAAGTGATCTACGGCCAGATGGTTCCCATAGCGTTTGGTAAGATTCTTTACTTCTATCAACTTTACTTCCTCCTGTTAAACTCAATCTTGTAACAATATAAGAAAATATTTTGAAAAGTATGTGGAAAAAATATGTTTATTTTGTGAAAGAAAGTTCATTGGCTAAACAAAAAAATAGAAAGAATTCCGGATTTTATAAATATAATCTTATAATCTCCAAAATTCTTTCTATCTTTAGCAACTTTTCTATACGTTTGTTTTCATAAATAATTTCATTTCTTTCAAGTCCATAACACCTGAGGTACTATCTTCTTTAGAAAGTGAACATGCAGCTGTAATAGCACCGTAATATAATGCCTTCTCTATACTTTCTCTTTGATACGCTGCATATAGAACGCCCGAGCAAAATGCATCACCTGCCCCAGTCGTTCCCTTTATAAATCCTTTTGGAAGTTTAAAACTTGGAACTTTTACAAATTCTCCTGTCTGACAATTCAAACCATATCCACATGCAGGTGAATGTATGATAGCCCACTTTTTTACTCCCAATTCTTTTAGTTTTGCCAACCCCTTTCTCATATTTTCTTCTTTTATTCCATCCTTATCATATAATTGAATTCCAGTCACACCGGTTCCTTCTACTTCATTTACCACACAATAATCTGTATACTTCAATGCAGGCCATACAACTTCCTGGTATCGATTTCCTTCTTCTGAAACCATATCTACAGAAGTTTCCATTCCATATTTTTGTGCAGTTGCTAATACCTTTGCGGCTTTAGTTCCATTGTCTTCATCCGGTTGATCCAGCGTTCCTAATAAAAGTAAATATTCTAAATGAAAAATATCCGCCTTTATTTTCTTAAAATCTATCTGTTTTTCATTGAATTCAAAACTGGTCCCTGGATCAAAAAAGAATGTTCTCTGTTTGCTTTCTTTTTCTGTCATTGCAAATGTAACGGCTGTTCTTCCTTTTTTTACAATCCCTTCAATGTTTATATTAGGATACTCACTTAAAGAGTCTACTATAAATTGGCCATTGTCATCATCGCCCACAACTCCCGATACTTTTATTGGTATTTTAGAATCCAGCCTTGCCAGATCAATAATTAAGTTATTAATACCTCCTGTATGGGCGACCGGATTTTCCATCCACGTTAAATTGCCTTTTTGAGGATATACATCTATTGTGTATACTACATCTGCAATAAGATTTCCTGCAACCGTTATTCCTTCTTTATTCATAGGTCTTCCTCCTACAAAGCCTCTGGATATTCATTACATAATAAACGGTATGGTTCTTCATCTTCATCTATAGCAGGAAAACGTCCTACTTTTTTATTATAGAAATAATTATCCGTATTATCGTCATTGCACATAGAAACTTCTCCCAGCAGAACGGATCCTTTTCCTTCTTCTACAGAAAAGTCATGGTACAATCCTCTTGTCACAGTTATACTTTCTCCCGGCGTTAGTCTTATCTGAGTTCCCGCCTTCACTGTATAAACGCATCCATCACTATGAACAACGACATCTGTATCTGCCATTTTTCCATCTTCCGTCGAATTATATACACGAATTAATACGTTTCCACCTCCGCGATTAATAATGTCTTCCATTTTGTATGCATGATAATGCATTTCCGCATGTTGGCCTTCATGGAGCATCAATAACTTTTCTGCATATGGTTTATCATACTTATCATTTTTTATATTTCCATTTCTTAACGTAATTAATGAAAATCCTGTATGTTCAAAATCTCCGAGCCCAAAATCTGTTATATCCCAGCCAAGCATATTATCTCTAATTTCATCGTATTCTTTTCCTTTTGTTTTCCACTCTTCTGGTGTCCATTCACAAAATGGAGGAAGTGATACATGAAATTTTTTGATCAAATCATGCATATCCTTCAAAGCTTTGTTAATCTCTGATCTTTTCATCTTTCACACTCCCTAATTTTTTAGTGCAAATGTTTCAATTGCCACTTTCACATTTTCTTTCATAGCTTTCATAGCAATTAACGGAATATCATGATAGAAAATATTTTCTTCTACGCTTTTTTTATCTAATGCAGCTTTGACCGCTTTTCCACCAGCTAATGTCATATACGTGTAATAATTAATTTTACGTATTCCATTTTTTACTGCTGTCTGAAACTCCTCTTTACTAAGTCCTGAACCACCATGCATTACGAATGGAATATCAATTTTATTTTTAATTTCCGTAATACGATTCAAATCCAAAACTGGCTTCTGTGTATAAATTCCATGACTTGTTCCGAAAGCAATGGCCAACACATCTACTCCGGTTTTGTCAACAAAATCTTTTGCCATATCTGGACTTGTATACACATCATCTAAGTTTGAAAAGCTGTCCGCTGTTTCAATTTCTTCTGTATCTCCTAAACCTTTATCAGATGAGAAAATGTGTCCAAGTTCTGCTTCAACTGTAACATCCACTGCATGAGCCAATCTCACTACTTCTGCAGTTGTTCTTATATTTTCTTCATAATCACTACCTGATGCATCAATCATCACAGAGCTAAAACCTAACTGTATTGCTTTAATACAACTTTCAATAGACTCACCATGATCCAAATGTACACAAACTGGAACAGAAGCTTTTTTGGCAAACTGAAGCATAACTGGTGCAATATCTTCCATGGATATCAAATTGCTATGTACCTCTGCATAGTTTAATATAACCGGTGAATTTGTTTCCTCTGCAGCCTGTATAATAGCCATTACTGATTCCATATTCGGACAATTAAATGCTCCAACTGCATATCCTTTTCGCATTGCATCTTCCATCAACGGCTTTAATGAAACTAACATAATTTATCTCCTTCCTATTTTTTAATTTATCTTATTTTTTCCCTTTATTTCTGAAATAATCAAGGAATACAGCCAGCAAAATTACGACACCTTTTACTACATACTGCCAGAACGAATTAACATTCAGAAGATTCAGTCCGTTATTCAAAACACCTATAATCAGGCCACCTATAATAGTTCCACCTATTTTACCGCTTCCACCAGCCATTGACGTTCCGCCAACAACAACTGCTGCGATAGCATCCATTTCAGCCCCATCACCAGCTGTAGGCTGTCCAGAATACATACGAGAAGCTAAAACAATTCCTGCAAGACCTGCCATTAATCCTGAAAAAGCATGTACAAAAAATTTAACCTTTTCAACTTTAATTCCTGAAAATTCTGCTGCCTGTTGGTTTCCTCCAACAGCATACATGTGACGTCCCATTTTTGTTCTGTTCATAATAATTGCTGTAATAATAAGGACAATTATCAGGATTACAACTGGTGTTGGAAATATTCCAATATAACCGGCTCCTAAGAACTGCCATTCTTTTGTTACTACTCGTACCGGTGAACCACCTGTATATACATAGGCAAGTCCTTTTGCTATATTCATAGTCGCTAATGTTACAATGAACGCTGGAATTGTCGTCTTACTGATTACCACACCATTAAACATACCAACACAAAGACCAACTAAAAGTCCCATAAGTAATGCAATCGGTAATGGAAGGTTATATCTTGCTACACAACCAGCTGAGATACAGCCAGATAATGCGATAATTGATCCAACAGACAAATCGATACCGCCAAGAATAATTACCATTGTCATACCACATGCCAGAAACAAGTTTGTAGAAATCTGTCTTAATACATTAAAAATATTCTGTCTTGTAAAAAATGAACCACTTGTTTTTGGAAAAATTGACAAGAATACGCATAATACCAAGAAGGCTACAATAATTCCCAAATTTTCTTTAAAATATATTTTTACTGCACTTCCAACTTCAGATGTTGTAGTTGGCTTTTTTGTTTTTTCTCTCATTTAATTTCTTCCTCCTATTATGTCTGCCTTATTCAGCTGCCATCATCATAACACTTTCCTGTGTTGCTTCTTCATGACTAATGCAACCTTTCATTTTTCCATGTGCCATTACATAAATCCGATCACTCATTCCCAAAATCTCCGGTAACTCAGAAGATATCATAATAATCGACATTCCCTGTTTTGCCAATTGATTCATAATCGCATAAATCTCTGATTTTGCACCTACATCTACACCTCTTGTAGGCTCATCCAGGATTAAAATTCTAGGATGCGTTGCAAGCCAACGTCCAATTAATACTTTCTGCTGATTTCCTCCCGACAGATTACCTATAGCTTGTTCTTGTGAAGGTGTTTTTGTTGCCATCTTATCGATATATTCTTGCGTAATCGCTCTCTCTTTCGAATTATCTACAAAAATACCTTTGATAAATTCATTCAATACTTCTATCGTTGAATTAAACCTGACACTCTGTACCAGATATAACCCTTCTAATTTACGGTTTTCAGGTACAAGTGCAATACCATTTTTCATTGCATCAATTGGTGATTTAATAGTTACCTTTTTCCCTTCCAGATAAATATCTCCTGTACTTTTTGGCATCAATCCAAAGATACTTTTCATCACTTCACTTCGGCCTGCACCAACCAATCCTGCAAATCCTAATATTTCTCCCTTTCTAAGTTCAAAACTTACATTCTCTGCAAGCTCCCCATCTGAGATTCCTTCACATTTCATGATGACTTCTTTGTGTTCTTCAAAATCCCTAGTATAATAATTCGTAAGTTCTCTACCAACCATCATTGCAATCAATGCATCTTTCGTAGTATTTTTTACGATTTCCGTTCCAACATACTCACCATCTCGCATAACCGTTACTCGATCGCATATTTCCTCTAATTCACTCATTTTATGCGAAATGTAGATGATTCCTACTCCCTTTGAAGTAAGACTTCTCATTGTCTTAAATAAAAATGCCACCTCTTTATCTGAAATAGAAGATGTAGGCTCATCCATAACCAGAATTTTAGAATTATATGAAATAGCTTTTACAATTTCAACCATTTGCTGCTGTGCTATTGTCAATTCTTTGATCAACTGATTTGCCTTTATTCCCATCTGATAATCATCCAGCAATTTCTGAGCATCCTGATTCATCTTTTTCTTATCAACGAATCCCGAACTCATAGGTTCACGCCCAAGGAAAATATTCTCAGCAACCGTCATATATGGAACCAAGACTAACTCTTGATGAATAATTGCTACACCATTCATCTGCGCTGCTTTTACACCATCAATATTTACCTTTTTTCCATTTATAATAATTTCACCTTCATCAGCCGTATAAATACCACCCAGTACTTTGATAAGTGTAGATTTCCCAGCTCCATTTTCCCCTAATAGTGCGTGAACTTCTCCCGAACGAAGTTCAAAATTGATATCTTTTAATGCATATACACCTGGAAATTTTTTATGTATATGCTTCATTTTTAACAATGCTGTATCACTCAAAATATCACCTTTTTATCCCTTTCTTTTATCTTCAAAAAAGTGCTTTATCCAGTTCATTTGAATAAAGCACCTTTCATATTTTTGTTAATGACTATCGTTTACTGCCATCCATCTGTACCATAATCGTTAACATTATCTGCTGTAATCAGGAATGTTTCTACTGGATATTTGTCTTTCACTTTCTTGCCATCTAAGATTTTATACATAACCTCTACAGACTTATCAGCAATACCTACCGGAGACTGTGCTCCTGTACCTTCCATTAAAGAATCACCTTTTGCAAGTTCTGATTTCACATCTGGTGAACCATCTACACCATAGATTTTGCAATCTTTAATTCCTGCCGCATTTGCCGCTGCCAATGCGCCAAGTGCTGTCGGATCGTTTCCACCAAAGATTGCAACTACATCTCCATGTGCCTGTAATAAATCTTCTGCAATTCCCATTGACGTTTCAAGATTTCCTTTGGCATCCTGCTGTGCAACAATGTTAAATCCTTTTCCTTTGATTGCATCTGTAAATCCTTTTGTACGATCTACAATTGAATTCATAGTCGGTGAATCAAGAACAATAATGTCTCCACCCTTCGGGCATTTCTTAACTAAATCTTCTCCACAAACTTTACCTGCATTGTAGTTATCAGATCCAACATAACTTGTTACATACGACATATCAGCAACTTCTGTATCAAAGTTAACGATTGGAATGTTTGCTTCTTTTAAAGCATCCAAAGCTGGAAGAATTCCTTCAGCTTCTGCTGGATTCAGGAACATTGCATCAATTCCCTGTGAAATCAAATCCTCTACCTGCTGTACCTGGAGGCTCACATCATTTGCCGGGTCTACTGATACAAGCTCGTCCCCATTTGCTTCGACTTTCTTTCTGATTTCATCTTCCAATGTTACAAAGAATGGGTTCGTTCCGTCCATACAAGTATACCCAAACTTGTGACCTCCCTTTTTGTTTGTTGTTGATTCGGTTTTTGTTGAACTAGATTTCTTGTCCCCATCGCCGTTACTGCACCCCATCGCCATTGCCGCAACTAACGAAACACTTAATAACACGCTCACTAATTTTCTTTTCATTTCTTTTCCTCCTTGCTTGTTATTGTTGTCTTAATATTACTAATTTTCCTTTTCCTGTACACCTGTATTTTGTAACTAAAAAAGCATTACATTTCTCACAAAAAATGTGACAAATGTAATGCTCTTTTTATTGATTCAAAAACTTTGTAATACTTCTTTGAAATACTTTAAGTGAACTGTCGATATTCTTTTCATTTTTATAAATATCATCGATTTCATTCTCTGCCAGCGCCATTGCTTCTGGATATTTTGAAAACCTTGGATTTATACGACCATTCTCTATTGCATCACTTAATAATCGGTTATCAATAACCCTCTCATTTACATCCATATCTTTCCGAATCATACTCTCTGCATATCTTGATCCAGTTACATATTTTAATACTGATGCACCTTGTGAATATTCAAATATCTCTCTTTGTATTGAAGAATCTGCAGTTAATAGTTTCAAGAATTCCCATGCCAATTCCTTATGCTTACTTTTATTTCCTACAGCCATCATAAGTGCATCCACTTCCGAAGTATTATGTCCTCCTGGTCCTGCCGGCATCGTTGTGCAATCCCATTGAAAGCTTGTATATTTTTTTATTTTATATGGATACGTTTTATATGTTCTGTATTCAGAAAACGACAATGGCATAAACGCCACATTTCCTGAATCAAAATCATTTTGTGTAACTTCGCGTCCCCCATTCATTTCATTTAATCTCTTTACAAATTTAACAGCTTCATTTACTTTTGTTCCGGAAAAATAAGCTCTTTTTCCATCTTTGTCAAAAAGCTCTGCTCCATTTGAATATGCCGCTTCTTTCCACGTATAATTATATGTTCCAAATTGATCAATTACACCATCTCCATCTTTATCCTTTGTAATTTGATCAACAATCTGTTCCATTGTACTCCATGTCCAATTTTCATTTGGAACTGTTATTCCTTCGCGTTCCAGCAATGTTTTATTCACAAACATCAAAGTCGGAACCACTTCATACGGTAATGCATACTGACTTTCATGATATTTACCAATATCCAATGCTGTATCAAAAAAATACTCCTTTTTAAAGTCTCTGTCATTAGCAATCTGATTATCCAGATTATATATAACATTCAGTGATACATATTTGTAAAAATCATCAGACAATACCATAAATACATCTGGTGTTTTTCCTTCCAATATCTTTCTATCCAGCCATTCTGAATAATCTTTTTTTCGGATTCCAGTCTCATAATGAACTTTAACACCCGGATGCTCTTTTTCAAATTGCTTTATTGCATCATCTATTATTACATATGCATTCGCATTCTCTACATCCCAATTGCTTTCAGCAAACATTCCAAATTCCAAAACAACTGATTTATTCTTTTGTTTATAATTCCACGCAAATACCGATAAGATTACGACAAAAAAGAAAGCTACTAATCCACATATATTTTTCTTTTTCATTTATTATTGCTCCATTATCTTTGTTGCCACTTTATTCTGTACCGCCCATATTGCCAGTTGGGTTCGATCTCTAAATTCCAGCTTATTTAGTATTCCACTTAAATAATTACGTACAGTTCCTTCTGAAAGTTTTAAATTTTCTGCAATCTCTTTATTCGAACTTCCTCGTCCAACCTCATTGATAATTTTCCATTCTGTTTTCGTTAAATCTTCTGTTCTCTTTTGGTCTACATCCACAACGTAATCTGCCTTGGCCATCTGAGAAAATAATCTTACAACCTTGGTCGCAATATCTGGATTTATCATCGCCTGACCACTATAAACAGTACGGATTGCATTCGTCAAACCATCCATCGATACTCCTTTTAAAAGATATCCACTTGCTCCCCATTTTAATGCATTATATACATACTCATCATCATCAAATGTGGTAAGTATAATAATTTTTATTTCCGAATAATTATCTTTTATTATCTTCGTACATTGTACACCATCCATTTTGGGCATTCGGATATCCATTAAAATTACATCCGGTCTATTTTTCCGTACACTTGCAATTACTTCCTGTCCATTTGCAACAGTATCTGTTACTTCTATTCCATCCTTTGTATTTAACACAATTGACAAACTTTGTCTTATCAATTCCTGGTCATCCGCAATCAGTACTTTAATCATATTCTTCACCCCATCTTATTGGAATTACAACCTTCGTTGTAAATCCATCACTTCCGTCAAACTCTACTGTTCCCTTCAATAACTTTATTCGCTCAACAATATGCCTTGTACCAAATCCTTTCTTCATATCGGTGCAGCCAACACCATCATCTTTAATTAA
>ERZ827037.228-NODE-228-length-74392-cov-10.359902_pt1 | contig 74392 bp, 114 predicted proteins | sample MGYA00519924_ERZ827037 | MGnify/ENA primary metagenome ERZ827037 (study PRJEB31778, sample SAMEA3449250) | human gut metagenome | biome: human gut; feature: human-associated habitat; material: faeces | place: United Kingdom | collected 2010/2012 ... | reverse complement strand
CCTGCAAAGGTAGGAATTTCTCTTATTATTTAGAAGGACTTATTGTATAAAAAATCATTTTCTCTCCAACTTATCGGAAATATTTGTAGATTTGCGTAATTAATGGATAGTTGACGATGGATAATGAAAAGGATTTCTTTAAATAATAATGTCCGAAGAATAGGTAATGAGGCACAGCATAGCTCATTATCGATTATTTATTATCCGTTATTTATTCTGATAATTCTTTCTTTGTTCTTCTCGTGCACTGATATGGTGCCGACTAAAGAGGTGCGTTTGATTGATTCGCTTAATGGAACAGCGTATGCTTATCGTTACCGAAACCTGGATTCTTCTTATAAATATGCCGAACAGGCTTATAGTAAGGTGAACTTTTATAAGTCGGGGAAAGCGGAAGCTTTAAATAATCTGGGATTCTGGGCTTTTATGAATATGGATTTTGACCGTGCCGAAGCGTCTCATAAAGAGGTCTATAAACTGACTAAAAACGAGCTTGAGCTTTTGATTGCCGATATCGGACTGATGAAAATCTGTCAGAGGACGGCAATGAACAAAGAATTTTATGATTACAGGAACAGTGCGTTGAGACGTATGAAACGTATTCGTGAGGAAAGTGATTTGTTTGCCGACAAGCACGAAAAGCTTCGGTTGGATTATGCTTTTACGGAGTTCTTTATTGTTTCCGCCATTTATTACTATTACCTTCAGCAACGACAGGAAGCGATTGCGTCGCTCAGTCATATTCCGGAAGAGGATGCATTGGCGGATACTAATCAATTGCTTTACTATCATTATCTTAAGGGGGCCGCTTCTTTGGTTGAAGCAAAGACACCGGAAGAGAGAAAACTACGTGAGTTTGATCATTTATATTATACTTGGCGGACGGCTGTTCAGAGCAATCATCCTTATTTCGAAGGAAATGGTTTGCAAGGTCTTGCCAATTTGATGGCTTCTTCCGATAGTTTCGAGTTTTTCCAGACAAGGAGAGGACATATGCTGGAGCAGTTTGCTCTGCCGGTAGATTCTCTTTTACCTTTACGCATGGCACAACTCGCGCTTGAAAGGTTCCGCCAATATAATGACTTGTATCAGATTGCCGGAGCGTATGTTTCTATCGGAAAATATCTGAATGCGCACGGACGATATTCGGAAGCGCTGGATACACTTACGAAAGCGTTGGATTGTGTGAATCGCCATCATATACTTTATTATCATCATGAAGCGGATACACTGGATAAACTGCATACGTTTGCAGAAGGCGATACTACCTATACGGGAGTGCCCTGGATTGCGCAGGAAAATGTGAAGACCGTTCCTGAATGGATTTCAAGGATTCGGGAACAATTGAGTGTATCGTATGCAGGGCTCGGAATGAAATATGCTTCTGATTATAATCGGAATATTTATCTGGATATTTTGAATTTTACCCGCCAGGACAAGGAACTGGAAAGTCGTTATGTGTCATTGGAAGCCGGTTCGCGCCAGATGACGCTTGTACTTTCTCTGGTGATTGCCGGATTGGTATTGGTGGTGATTTTCTGGTGGTTCTTTAATAAGCGTTCTAAAATAAGAAACCGGTTGGATGTGGAACGTTTGCAGCAGATTTTAGGACTCTGCCGGGATATTACTTCATCCATCCCAATGAATGTCCCTTTGATTCAGCAGGGGATAGATCAGTTGTTTGGAAAGGGACGTATGAAATTGGAAATATCGGAGGAAGGTAAGGCGACGTTGTGCTCTGGATATCGGCTGAGCCGCGACGAGAAAGCTTTGGTCCACGTGTTGGAGCCTTATATTATTTGGGCGGCTGACAATGAGCAGATGGTGGAAGCATTGAGTGACGAGCGGATGCAATTGGAAAAACAGCGGTATATCTATGAGCAGCATATTGCCGGAAATAAACGCCAGAACTTGATAAAAAAAGCCTGTATGGCTATCGTAAATGGTATCAATCCGTATATTGACCGTATTCTGAATGAAGTACATAAGTTGACGGAACGGGGATATATCGATGATGAAAAGATCAAGAAAGAGAAGTACCAGTATATCGACGAATTGGTTACTACGATCAATGAATATAATGATATTCTGGCTCTTTGGATTAAAATGAGGCAAGGAACACTCAGCTTGAATATTGAGACATTCAGCCTCAATGAGTTATTTGAACTGGTAGGGAAAGGACGGCGTGCCTTTGAGATGAAAAAACAGACATTGGAGATTGAACCGACCGCTGTCACGGTGAAGGCCGACCGGACATTGACTTTGTTTATGATTAATACGCTGGCGGAGAATGCGCGTAAATATACTCCGGAAGGTGGGAATATTAAGGTATACGCGCGTATGACGGATACTTATGTGGAGATTTCCGTTGAAGATAACGGACGAGGTATTTCAACGGAGGATGTGGAGCGTATCATTGGTGAGAAGGTGTATGATTCGCGCGTAATCGGGATGAAGAATGCGGAGGATCCGGAGGAACTGAAAGAAAACAAGGGGAGTGGCTTCGGATTAATGAACTGTAAAGGAATCATTGAGAAATATAAGAAGACGAATGATTTGTTCCGTGTGTGTGCTTTCAATGTGGAAAGTGAATTGGGTAAGGGGAGTCGTTTCTATTTTCGTTTGCCTTTAGGGATACGTAAGATAGTCGGTGTATTGCTTTGCCTGTTGCTTCCGGTAGGGATGGTGTCGTGTGTGCATGATTCTATTTCCCCCATGTTGCAGGAAGGAGATTCGATAGTTGTGGTTACGGATTCGGTATATGAGGATTTGCTGGATGCCGCGTCGGACTATGCAAATGCGGCATATTTTGCTAATGTGGATGAAGAATATGAACTAGCTTTGCAGTATATTGATTCGGCTATGATGTTATTGAACGAGCATTATGAGAAATATGCACGGGCGGAACATCCGCATCGTTATATGAAATTGGTCGGTGAGGGGATACCTGCCGAGATTAGTTGGTGGAATGAGTTGTTTGACTCGGATTATCATGTGATTCTGGACATAAGAAACGAAGCGGCAGTCGCTTTTCTGGCCTTGAAACAACTGGATGCGTACAGTTATAATAATTCGGCATTTACGGATTTGTATAAGTTGCAAGGAGAAGATCAGACGTTGGAGGCATATTGCAAGCAGTTGGAACGTTCGAATACGAACAAGACGGTGGGGATCATTTTATGTTTTGTCTTGTTGGTGGTTTTGTTGGTCGGGTACTATTTTCTGTATATGCGCAAGCGGCTGCAGAACCGACTGAATCTTGAACAGGTGCTCGAGATAAATCAAAAAGTGTTTGCAGCCTCTTTGGTCAGACCACAGGAGCAAGAGGATGCAGAAGCACTCCAACGAGAGGAGAGTACGCTAAAGGAAATCCCGCAACGCATAGTGGATGAAGCATTCGGGTCTGTAGATGAATTGCTTACGATTGACCGGATGGGTATTGCAGCGTATAATGAAACGACGCATAGGCTGGAATACGCTTCATGTCCCGGTCAGGAGATGCCGGAGATGGTACAGCAATGTTTTGATTCCGGTGAGTATCTTGAACGACGGCATTATCTGGCTATTCCATTGAAGGTGGAAGCGGGAGGGGAACACCAGTGTGTCGGTGTGCTTTATCTGGAACGCAGGGAAGGGTCGGAGCAGGAAACAGATCGTCTGTTGTTTGAATTGGTGGCACGCTATGTGGCGATTGTGATATTTAATGCGGTGGTGAAATTGGCTACGAAATATCGGGATATTGAGTCGGCGCATGAAGAGGCACGACGTGCTCTTTGGGAAGACAGTATGTTGCATGTACAAAATATGGTATTGGATAATTGCCTGTCTACGATTAAACATGAAACAATTTATTATCCGAATAAGATCAAACAAATTGTCGGTAGGCTCAATATGCAGAATATTTCAGAGAAGGAAGAACGTGAGGCTGTGGAGACAATGACCGAATTGATTGAATATTATAAAGGAATCTTTACGATTCTAAGTTCGTGCGCTTCCCGTCAGTTGGAAGAGGTTACTTTCCGGCGGGTGGTGATTCCTGTACAGGAACTTTTGGATACTGCCGGAAAATACTTCAGAAAGTCAATGAAGAATCGGACGGAGAGGATAGAACTGGAGATAGGAACGGTGGACGCAAAAGTGATAGGAGATCTGAATCAGTTGCGCTTCCTATTGGAAAACCTGATTGACGAAGCGTTGGCGGTTCACGAAGATGGTCTGTTGCGTTTGCAGGCACGGCAGGATGATGAATATATTCGCTTTCTTTTTACGGATACAAGACGCGAGAAGAGTATGGAGGAACTGAACCTGTTGTTTTATCCGAATCTGGCACGTATGACTGCCGGTGAAAAAGGGGAGTTGCGTGGTACGGAATATTTGGTATGTAAACAGATTGTACGCGATCATGATGAGTTTGCAGGACGCAGGGGATGTCGTATTAATGCCGAACCTGCTGCAGATGGAGGATTTACGGTTTATTTTACTGTACCGCGTAGATAAAATAAGGAAAACACATAAAAGTTTTTAGATAAGGAAATGGAAGAACAGAAATTTAAAGTAATTATTGTCGAGGATGTAAAATTGGAGTTGAAGGGCACGGAGGAGATATTCCGTCACGAAATACCGAATGCGGAAGTGATCGGTACCGCCATGACAGAGAATGAATTCTGGCCCTTGATGGAAGCCCAACTTCCTGATTTGGTTTTGCTGGATCTGGGTCTGGGGGGCTCTACCACTATCGGAGTAGATATTTGTCGGAATATATTCAAACGTTATAAGGGGGTTCGTGTGCTGATCTTCACCGGTGAGATCTTGAATGAAAAATTATGGGTGGATGTGCTGAATGCCGGTGCCGACGGAATTATTCTCAAGACAGGAGAGCTGCTTACTAAAACGGATGTACAGGCTGTAATGGATGGAAAGAAGCTAGTGTTCAATTATCCGATTCTAGAAAAGATTGTAGACCGTTTTAAGAAGTCTGTCGCTAATGATGCAAAACGTCAGGAGGCGGTTATCAGTTATGATATTGATGAATATGACGAGCGTTTTCTCCGTCATTTGGCATTAGGATATACGAAGGAGATGATTGCAAATCTGAAAGGTATGCCCTTCGGCGTGAAATCATTGGAAAAACGGCAGAATGACCTTATCGGACGTCTTTTCCCGAATGGAGAGCGGGTGGGGGTGAATGCTACCCGGTTGGCTGTGCGTGCATTGGAATTGCGCATTATTGATCTGGATAATCTGGAGCCTGATGATGAATAACTAAGGAAAGCTGACGAAGAATAAATCCTGAAAAGCGATGAAGACAAAATGGCGTATGCCCCATCCTGCTACGATGTTTATGCTGTTGACGATGGCAGTGGTTTTTCTTTCATGGATATGCGATATCTATGGGTTAAAGGTGACGTTGCCGCAAACCGGTGAAGACATTCGTGTGCAAAGTCTGTTGAGTCCGGAAGGTATTCGCTGGTGGTTGCGCAACGCAATTAAGAATTTTACAGGATTTGCTCCTTTGGGGATGGTAATCATCGCGATGTTCGGACTTGGGGTTGCCCAACATTCCGGGTTTATTAATGCGTGTATCCGTTTGGGGGTGGGGAACAGGAAAGAGAAAAAGAGAATTATTCTTTGGGTAATTGTTCTAGGGTTATTATCGAATGCCATTGGTGACGGTGGGTATATAATTTTGTTGCCTATTGCTGCTATGTTGTTCCAATGGGTAGGTCTCCATCCGATTGCCGGAATTGTAACGGCTTATATTTCCGTTGCGTGTGGATATAGTGCCAATATTGTATTAAGTACGATGGACCCGTTATTAGCTCATACCACACAAGAGGCTGCTTTAGCGCAGACTGGATATCAAGGGAACACCGAACCTCTTTGCAATTATTTCTTTATGAGTGCTTCTACGGTGGTTATTACTGCTATTGTTTATTGGGTGACTGAGAAATGGCTTATTCCTAAGTTAGGGAATTATGAAGGGGGGATAAAGGTAGAAGCTTACCGGCCTCTGTCCCGCAAAGAGCGGCGTGCTATTATGATCTCTATTGTTGTGGCAGCTATTTATGTGGCTCTTATTTTATGGCTTACTTTTTCTTCTTACGGGATTCTACGTGGGGTAAACGGTGGTTTAATGCATTCACCTTTTATTGCAGGTATTTTGTTTCTTCTTTCATTGGGAGCCGGTATTACAGGAATGGCGTACGGCTTCAGCTCCGGTCGTTATCGTACGGATAATGACGTCATAGAAGGGTTGACGCAACCCATGAAACTTCTTGGTGTTTATTTTGTAATTGCTTTTTTTGCAGCACAGATGTTTGCATGTTTCGAGTATTCACATCTGGATAAGTGCCTTGCCATCATGGGAGCGGAACTGCTTTCTTCTTTTGAACCTGCTCCATTGGCTGCTTTGGTATTGTTTATCCTGTTTACAGCAACTGTCAATCTTATTATGGTATCTGCTACCTCTAAATGGGCTTTTATGTCTTTCATATTTATTCCGATGTTTGCGCAAATGGGGATTACTCCGGACATTGTACAATGTGCTTTTCGCATAGGGGATAGCTCGACCAATGCAATCACTCCTTTCTTGTTTTATATGCCTTTGGTATTGACTTATATGCGGCAATATGACAAGCGAATTACGTATGGAGTTTTGCTTAAATATACTTGGAGATATTCACTGGCTATCTTGTTTGCCTGGACATTATTGTTTGTTGTCTGGTATTTGTTGGAGATACCGGTCGGACTGTAAAATGTTTAATATCAGTCATTTAAAAGAAAAATCCGATAACGTTTAACTGTTATCGGATGTTAAAAGTGATTCCGTTGCGATTCGAACGCAAGACCCACGCCTTAGAAGGGCTTATCTGTTTTAGCTGATATTATGTTGAAAATGAATGTTTTATGATATGTGAAGACCTTGCTATTGGACAAGATTTATCATATTAAATTGTTGCTTTATTTAAACATTCCACCTCGACCAGTTAGTATCCAGTCTGCTGAGATTCCGTAATCAAGCACTAGGTATGTTATCCATTCCGGTTTTAAAACGCTTGCTTCCGGCTGATTCCTAACTGTGTTTATGTTCCAATAATTTATATTGTGAGCTTTTGTAAATGTAAGAAGCCCACGCATTCGTTTCTGTGCTTTAAGCATATCTATTGCCTCAAAGAAACGTCCTGTTATTGCTATTCCTTCTTTTGATATGTTCATGGCTAATGATGTTTTATGCAAAGGTAAATAAAATAGTAAATAAAGCAAGAAATAAAAGAATTTATTTGAAAAACAAATATTGATTTTTGATATGAAAATGAAGGAGGGGTAAATAACGGAAAACTCTAGGAGTGGAATAGTTTGCTAGAAGGAGGAATTAAAGGTGAATCAGCACATTTTGGATAATATGTCCTAAATCAAATCATAAATTTGATTGATAGTTTGTTTATTTGTTTGTTTTTCGTTTTCTTTGTATGATTAATAATTTGTAATATGGGAAATTGGAGCGAGCAACAGGAAATAAAGAGGGAAGGCAAGGAGAAAGATAAGACCAGGAGAGAAAAGCTTGCTAACTATTTTTTTTGACTTGTCTAAACTTGTATTTGCTGCTCTTGTGTTAGGTGGTATAACTCCTTTGTTTACCAATGTTTCAGATGGGATAAATTGGACAACAATTGTTTTGGGAATTTTTTCTACTTACATGTTTGCCAATTTTGCAAATAGAATTTTAAAATGAAAGTAATATGAATGCATTAACAATGATTTTCTTGGTGACCAGCGTCATAGGTGCTGCATTGGTTATTTGGTCGCACACGAAAAGTGGCAAGAAATGGCTTGAAAGTTTATAGAATGGCATAGATATGAATGCAGGTATATTTGCTTTTGGAATATTAACGACAATTGCCATTGCTTTTTGGATTTATACCGAAACTCCTTCAGGGAAGAAATGGATCAAGAATCTGTAATGTGATGGGTAATTGGAGCGAAAGACAGGAAATAAAAAAGGAAGTCAAGGAAAAGGAGAAGATAAGCCGAGAAACACTCGGAAAGTTCTTCTATGATTTGGCAAAACTTGTATTTACAGCAATGGCTTTAGTTGGTGGGGTCTCGTTAATCGTTGATGAGCCACAAATAAAGCAAATGCTGCTACTTGGTACAGGTATGTGTTTAACATATTTATTTGCTTATATTGGATATAATATTTTAAAAAGGTAGAATATGGATTTTATGATAATGCTTTTTTCCAGTTGCTTGGTGATAGCGGTTGGAATCGCAATTTGGCTTAATACCAAATCAGGAAAAAAATGGCTCAATAACTTATAGCTCCTTATAGTAGAAGTTATACGCTTTTGTTTGTACTATAGAAAGCCCCGAGTCGAAATAGATCGGGGCTTATTGTGTAGAGATGGCTTATTTGCTATTCCTTTTCCTTTTAATAGGGCGTTGCTTCAAGATGCATGTCCTTCTATTTTCCTAAGGTGTTCATTGATCTCTCTCGTGTAATATTTGATTTCCTTAGAACTTTCCTCAAGCTTGTCCTTCATTGAATGGATGTCGTTTGTCATTCTCCACAATTTAAAGAAAAGAATAATTTGCAAGATGCCGAATATCAGCATCACAATGTAGATAATGTTAATGATCATGTCTTTTGTTTTTTAATAAGTATTGTTCTCTTTGTTTTTTTGCTATATTGAAAGCATCTTTTACTTCATTTGAATAATTTCGGATGTCTTCCACTGATTGTATTTGAATCCATTTGTACCCACATCTGTTTTCTGTAGTAAAGCATATTCGTTTGCTATATGGCTTTAATGAAATACGGCACACCCACCAATATTCGTGTTTTGTCCAAATAAGCAGATAGCCTTTAAAGTTTGTGTATGATATTTCACCTTGTTCCCCGATAAGCTCTCTGACGACATTATACGCATCACGTTTTTCTTGTGTTATGGCGTCATTTGTCTCTTTGTCTATTGGGATAGTAGCTGCTATATCGGTTTGCTTGGATGCGATATTCATCCTGTCTGAAATTATGTCATCTATGATAGAAATGATTGATCTCTTTATAATTGGTCTATACTGTTCTATCAACTTTGGGGTTGATTTCCCGTCATTCAGATTGCGTACAAAGTATCTTACGAATTCATCACTCGGTTGTTTGAAAATCTGTTCCATCATATTCTTAACCTGTATGGTAACCTGCAACTCCTGTGCTGTATTTAGGATTTCAGATTCATTATAGTATGATTTATGGAACTTTCTTATCTGTTCAATAGCCGTATCAGACAAGTCCAACATATTCACTACCAAGAACGGCTTTTCATCCATGATATTAGCCTTGTCTAAGTCTGCATAAAAACGATACTCAATCCCATTTGTAAGTACTCCAAACCGAGCATTTGATGCCGCATAATATTTTGCCAACTGCGTATTGTGCAGGTTGAGATTCTGCTTGCAATGCTTACATTCTATAAGCAAGATTGTTTTATCATCCTTTTTGATGGCATAGTCTATCTTGTCACCTCTCCTTGTTAGGTCGCAATCCATTTCTGGAACCACCTCGAAAGGGTTGAATATATCATATCCCAATGTTGCAATCATCGGCATGATGAATGCATTTTTTGTAGCTTCCTCTGTTTGGATAGCGTCTTTTTGTTTTTCAATTCTTTCTGCTATTTGCTGAATGTTATCTTTGAAATCCATAGTATAGTTGATTTAAGTTTTAGGTACTAAAGTCGTTTCATACAACCTAAAACATGATACACATATCTAATCATTTTTTTGGGTAATTCCTGTATTCCGTATTCCGGTGCTTTGTTTGTTGGTATGAGTGCGTAGTTGTTCGGAGTGGAAGCTGGTCCAATCCTTTTAATAGTCCTCATTCCGTTTGTTGTGACAATAGCATATACTTCTCCAAATGGAAGAAAAGAAAAGTCGTCTATTCTTTTTAATGCAATAATGTCCCCGTGAGCGATCTCCGGTTCCATAGAATGACCAGTAACATTGCACCAACAGGTAGCTTCATTATACAATTTGAAGTCGATTAGGTATTCAGGATTAATTGTCTGATCGTTTAAGACAATATCAAATCCACCTATGAAATCTACATTATAATAAGGAACTCCTGCTGTATAGCTTATAATAGGTTGCTGCGTTAGGTTAGCAAGAAGCATTTCCCCTTTTCCTGTTAGCAACCAATCTGAATTTAAATCCGGAAATCTTCTAAGGATGTCTGATAATCCTCTTTTCCCTAAAGAATCTTTCACTTTGCGTACATAACCATTGGAAAGCCCGCAAAGTCTCTCAAATTCAGCAACAGAAAGCCCTTTTGCTGATACAAATTCTAAAATTCTACTATTTACATTCATAGCTATTTGAGTTAATAAATGCAAATAACAGGAATTTCCTAAGAATTTCCTATTGCATTCTATTTAATATTTCTATATTTGCAATACAAAAATAAGAAAACAAATTAACAAACTACATTTATGGTAAATAAAAAAATAAAAATGATGCCTGTTATTAAAGCATTGGAGAAAGATAAACCGGTTGATTTTCCAATAGAAAAAATGCTTTCTGTAAAATCTATTTGTACGAGTATATCAACGGTTACGGGGATGGTATTTACAACATCAATAAATAGAGAAGAAAAAATAATCACAGTAACTAGACTAAAGTAAGGTTTTGCAATCAGGAGTAGGAGAGACTTCAGAAAATACAGGCTACTGAATTGAATATTCTTAGAAGTATGATAATATAAAAATAATTTTCTATGTTGAATGAAAACGTTCTAAAGATTGTGTTAAACAACAAGACGTTCGGACGTGATGAAGCGGCCGATATTGTTGGTGGGTTATCAAATCTCAAAAAATTGATAGAGAAAGGTAAAATCCGTGCTGAGAAAAGGACGCAAAAGCAGAATGGAAAGTGGTTTTGTAATGCTTATGATGTATTGAAGTACGCTTCTTTGAAATATTGATTATTTGAAATTCAAATAGTTATTCATAGTTAATACGCTGATTTTAATTGTTTTACAAATTGTAAATTACATATTTAAAAGTTACCTTTATATCAAATAAGAAACTAATAATCAACAAGTTATGAAACAAATATCAGTGATTTCAATTTGGATCTTATCATTTATTATGATGGTTTTATTTGCAGAAGAACCTAATGTGATATTCTGTCTGTCGTTCATAGTGTTCCTTTTCATGTCGCTTTGCGTAATTGGGTGTGACAAGGAATCTGAAAATAAAAAAAACTGTTAATGAGAAATACCATGAATAGGCAGCTAAGAATGACTCTTGAAGATTTGTATATTGAGTTAGATGCAATAAATAGAATGACTGAAAATCAAGCGATATCATTATATAACTGTGACTATAAGCAAGAAGTTGTAAACCTCATTCAAGAGGATATAGCTTTAGCAGAGAAGGAACTGTGTGACTATGAAGATAATGAATTCGAGACGGAGCGAGACAATTTGTGCCGATCTCTTGGAATTTCGAGATATTGTTAAACTTTAAAATATTAGAGCAATGGAAGAAAACAAATTAACAAAACAAGAAAATGATGCATTGGCAATATTTGGTAAAGGCAAGACTATTTATCAAGTTGCAGGCAATGACGTAGTATTATCATTTGATATTGTACGCAATTATTTAACAAAAGGCAACGGACAAGTATCGGATCAAGATATTGTTCAGTTTATCAGTATTTGCAAGTTTAATCAGCTTAATCCCTTTTTGAATGAAGCATTCCTTGTCAAGTTTGGACAACAACCTGCACAAATGATCGTCAGCAAGGAAGCATTTTTTAAGCGTGCTGATGCAAGTGAGCAATACGAGGGTTTCAAAGCTGGTATCATTCTAGTTAGAGATAATCAAATTGTAGAGGTAGAAGGATGCTTCTATAATGAAAAAAACGATGTATTGGTTGGAGGATGGTGTGAAGTATATCGATCCGATCGCAAGTTTCCGATTGTAGCAAAAGTAAATCTTTCCGAATACGACAAAAAACAATCTATATGGAATGAAAAGAAATCTACGATGATTTCCAAAATTGCCAAAGTGCAAGCATTACGTGAGGCTTTTCCTGCTCAATTGGGTGCAATGTATACACAGGAAGAACAAGAAGTTAAGTTTACTGAATATGAGGATGTCACAGACAAAGAAACTAAAGGTAACAAACTTGCCGAAATCGCAGCTAAGGCCGCAGGGGCTGAAGAACAACCAAGACCAGAACAATCTATAAATCGGTCCCAAGCTAAAGCAAATGATAAACCTGTTCAAAAAACATTATTGTAATGGAAATACAACATTCTATAGAATGGTTCCGCAAGCGGCTCGGTAATTTCACTGGGTCGCAAGTCGGACTGCTAATGAAAAAAGGAAGAACTGATTATTTCTCCGATACAGCCAAAACTTATATTTATCAAGTTGCATCAGAAAGAGATATGAATCTGGAAATTGTCAATGATGATGTCGAGTTTGAAAAATATCTGAATCAAGTCTGCGTTAATACCAGATCTATGCAATGGGGGACAGATCAGGAAGAAAATGCCAGAGATTTGTATGAGAGAATCACAGGTCGGCATATTGTTGAAACAGGGTCATGTAAGCACCCTGTTATAGAGTATTTCGCAAGTAGCCCTGATGGTTATTATTATGATGAAGAAACTGGTGAAAAAGGCTGTTTGGAAATCAAATGTCCGATTCAAAGTACTTTCATGAAATATAGAAGCGAAATATACGATAATGAATCACTGCTTTATACCAAACCTGAATATTTCTACCAATGTATGGCTCACATGATGTGTACTGGCGCGCAATGGACTGATTTTGTTGTTTACAATCCTTTCCAAAATACTCCTATTCACATTGTAAGGATATTACCGGATGAAACAGTATTTTCCGAAATGGAGAAACGCATCCGTGTTGCTAATGATGTTGTAAAAGAACTAATTGATGTAGATGATGAAAACGAATATTACAATGAAACCGGATATTATAATCAAACAACTTGATAACGGATGCTTTGATGTGCACGTTGAAGATAAAAGTACAGATCAATTATCATTTGATGAAATGCTTGGGATCGTCGCGCAATTGACGATCCCTAAAAACAAAAGATGCCTTCAATGGCTTAAAACTAAAGAGCAACACGAGGCTTTTAGAAACAGAAACTTAAAAATAGAGCAATGAATACACAGTTAGCAATCCAAGAAGGCGATCTAGAATTGGTCGTAAGTGAGAAAACATTAGGCAGCCTGACTACCAATGCCAAGCAAATCAGAGATATGGTAAAGGCGGCTTTGCCCATGTACGATATATCCAATTACACAGATGATAATATCGATCAAGCCAAGAAGGACAAGGCTTCTCTGAACAAGGCTGCAAAAGCCCTCAATGCCAAACGACTTGAAATTGAAAAAGAGTTTATGAAGCCCTTCGGAGAGTTCAAGGAAGTAGTGACTGAAACCGTGAAGCTGATTGGTGAGTGTTCTGCTAAGATTGATACCGTGGTCAAGCAGAATGAACAGCAATACAAGGACAAGAAGAAATCCACCATCAAGACCTATTTCGATGGATTGAATGTGAACCTTGTGGACTTTAATAAGATTTTTAAGGCTGAATGGCTCAACAAGTCAGCTAGCATGAAATCCGTCTGCAACGAAATTGACACCATCTTTGCAAAGGTTGAAAGCGAGCTTTCCACGCTGAAAGGATTTGGAGAGGATTTCGATGTACTCCGCACTTACTACATGGACACGCTGAATATCAATGGCACCATCCAGTACGCCAACCGGCTGAAAGAACAGCGTGAGCGAGCTAAGGCTGCGGAAGAAGCACGCATCAAGGCTGAGCTGGAAAGAAAGCAGGCAGAAGAAACCAGCAAGTCGGCAGAGCCACAACCGCAACAGCCGTCACGTCCGGTTAATCCGTTTGATAGGCTGAATCAGAGGGTTAACGAACAGCCTGCATTTGTTGAGCAACCAAAGCAACCCGAATTACTGACACGAGCTTTCAAGGTAACAACCACCCGTGAGAACATCATTGCGCTGGGTGATTTTATGAATGAGAGAGGTATTGATTTTGATAAGATAGAACTTTAAATATTGAAACATTATGAACTATCAAGGAAAAATAAATTTGTTAAAATTCAAGAACTCCTGCATCATAACAGTAAAAGGTGCGACCGCTACAAAGAAAGGTGTTTTCATTCCCATTGAAGACAACAGCATCTTCATATCAGCAGATGAGAATCTGAAAGCCAAAGGCGCATACATTGACTTTACCGCTTGGGAAAACCAAACACCCAGCAAGTATGGCGATTCGCATGGCATTCGCCAGTCGCTTGCTAAAGAAGTCCGTGAGCGTATAACAGAAGATGAATTGAAAGCCGTGCCGTATATCGGGAACATGAAACCATACGAACTGCAAAATGCTTCTTCGTCTGTCAATGCGCCCACCGCACAAGTGGATGAAAATTTGGATGATTTACCATTCTAATGTTATGGAACTATGCAAGACCGATATACAGAACCTAATCCGTCTCCTTGATAGCTGTGCTGGATTGATTGACAAGTATTGCCCCAAACCTTGCGAGCAAGACAAGGCGAGGCAATGCAGGAAGATGAGTAAGAAACTTAAAAAGAATAAACAATGAAAACTTTACAAATAAGCGAACAAAAAGCTAGAGAACTTTACAAAAGTGGTTCCGGCGATTTGAAATCCATTTTGGAAGAATCTTTTGGAAAAGATTTCTTCTCTCAAGAAATAACAGATAGAGTTAAAACCTATGAAGATGCTTGTACGGAATTAGGCATTAATCCTCTCAATGAGGCCCAATTAATGGATCTTGGACTTACCAAACATGATATAGCTTATCAGAAGTTGGTAACCATTATTAAAGCATTAAACGAGGGATGGGAACCAGATGTATGCGATGCTAATATATACAGATGGTATCCATGGTTCAAACCCAATGAGTCTCCTTCCTCTTTCGCTTTCTGCGTTTCGTCTTACGATACTGCGACTGCGGGTGCGGGTTGCGGGTCTCGCCTTTGCTTGAAAAATGAAAAATTGTCAGATTACTGTGGAAAACAATTCATTGACCTTTGGAAACAGTTCATTCTTTAATTAAATATTATTATCATGAAAAAAGAAAATAAAAAAATTACAGATTTAGTCAAAACTTTTGATGATGCCCGTAAGTTGACCGGTAGACCGGATGTTCCTGACTTTTCCAATCTTCCCACTGACATGCGCAAACACTTTGAGGCACAGTATAAGATGATTGTAATTGCAGAAGCACTTAACGAGGGATGGATTCCTAATTGGAATAATTATAATGAATATAAGTATTATCCTTGGTTTGAAATGCCTCCTTCCTCTTTCGCTTTCGACGGTTCGGGTTACGCTTCTGCGCGTGCGTTTGCGGGTAGCGGGTCTCGCCTTAAATTTCGCACATGCGAGCTTGCAGAATATGCAGCAAAGCAATTTATTGATATTTGGAAAGATATCCAGATAGCGTAGGATATAAAGGTTGCCCGCCCTTGTCTCCTTCCTCTTAAAAAAAATAATTATGGAACAGGAAATTTGGAAAGATATAATTGGATATGAAGGTAGATACCAAGTGTCCAGCTTAGGTAGAGTAAAATCTGTGAGCAGATATGTAAACCATATAAATGGAGTAAGATATGTTCATAGTAAAATTTTGAAGCCTAATAGTTGTTCCCCTTATTTGAATATTAGTCTTAGTAGAAAGTGTGTAATGAATAGATTCACTATACATAAACTTGTTGCTAATGCTTTTATTCCTAACCCTAATAATCTTCCACAAGTTAATCATAGAGACGGTAATAAGTTAAATAATAGAGTGGAAAATCTTGAATGGTGTTCCTCCTCTGATAATCAAAAGCACGCATATAGAACTGGATTAAGAAAATCTCCTAATTTAGGAAAAGTAGGAAAAGACAACCATTCATCAAAAACAATACTCCAATATGATGTATATGGTAAATTAGTAAACCGTTTTTATTCTACTCGTCAAGCAAGCAAGAAAACAATGATTAATCAAGGCTCTATAGCAGCTTGTGCAAGGCATGAAAGAAAAACTGCTGGAGGTTTCATTTGGGAGTATGATACTTAATAACAAAATGTATTATTTCACTTAAAAGATATTGTATATGAAAATCACAATTAACAACCCAGCAGAATTTGAAGCAATCTATTTAAAAGTAGATGCTGGTGTACGTTATTGGCAAGATGCCTACATCAACGGGAATCGTGATACCGACTGCGATGAAACGGACGGTTATCCCAATATGCCATGTGCCGAATATATAAGAGAACAACATCGTGTTCTTCGTGGAAACGATTGGCGTTGGCGACCGCTAATAGAAATCGAAACAGGTAAGATAGTAAACTGGCAGCAAGGAATTACCGCCAATGTGCACTACAAAGTATGCGATGATTTTGCTTGTAAAATTCTCGATGAAAACAAAGAGGTTATCACTTCTTATGATGGATATGTGCCAAAGATAATGTACCCAGCTGACGATGGATTTGGTGACTACATCATTATGGATATTGACGAGAACGGATTTATTCAAGGTTGGAGAAAGGAATTGATTAGTGAAATTATAGAAAATTCGGAGGACTGAATATGAGCTATACAGAATTACATATCGGCAAAATCAAGAAAGTAGATTTGAACGGATTGACCGTTGAAGAATGGTGCAAAAGAGAGTGTGAAAAGCAAGATATACCTCTTAATCCTGAATGGCACAACACTTACAAGGAAGCACTTTTGGAAAATCAATACCCTATGAAGGTTGTTGATGTAAACGGAAATCTTTGGGAGATTATCGAGGATAATAGACAGGAAGGAGGGGAAGATATTTCAGTATTAACACCCAATTCAGATGGCACATACAGCTATGTGATGCAATTCTACAATGGTGGCACTTGTTTCTCCGAAATGCTTGAAGAAGAAATTAAAAGTATTAAGGAGGGATAAACCATGCAGGAGTATATTTCAGACTGGTACATTCCTATGGACTTCGGGAGTGACCTGCCGGACGAAGAGCCGGATGGAGAAGATAACTACAATTTTGATTGAATACTTTGTTAACCTGCCTGCTCGGTCTGTGAAGATAGTGCAGACATAGTCGAGTAGCTCAATGGTAGAGCGACAGCAAGGAACGGCAGCGCATATAATTGCCACCACAATAGCGCGGAGTGGTAAGCCTAATCCCCTCGACAGTAGGTTAGCGGTTCGATTCCACTCTCGACTACTAACTAAAATTATGTATAACTAAAAATAGAAAGAATTATGGCAATGCACACATGGTTTCTCGTAAAGATACGATACGAAAAGGTCATGGAGAACGGTATGAACAAAAAAAGTAACCGAACCATACCTTGTTGACGCACTCAGCTTCACAGAAGCGGAAGCAAGAGCGATTGAAGAAGTATCCCCGTTCATCAGTGGTGATTTTACGATAGCTGACATCAAACGTGCCCACTACTCCGAGTTATTCACTTCCGAAGAAGAATCGGCTGATAAGTGGTATGACTGCAAGCTTGAATTTATCACCCTTGATGAAAAGTCCGGTGCCGAGAAGAAAACGAAAACAACCGTTCTTGTACAGGCTGCTGATTTGCGTGATGCGATGAAGAAGCTGGACGAGGGCATGAAAGGAACAATGGCTGATTACAATGCTGTTTGCATTAAGGAAACCGCTATCATGGACGTTTATCCATACGAAGCGAAAGAGGATGATAAACCTGAATTTCCATCAGAGCAACAGGATGCAAGCCCCTTGAATAAAGTAGCGCAGGAATTTGCGGACAGCGTACCGGAAGGAACAAAAGTTACAATATCTTCCTCAGTTTCACCGAATAAAATAGTAATAGATAAAACAAAAGAAGAAAATGACATACGAGGAGATGATTAAACTTGCGAGAAAAACAAAATCCCGCAAGAAGCCAACAGATGATGAGCATAAGATACAAGTCGCTTGTGTGAACTGGTTCCGTCTTCAGCACCCGAAGCTGAGAAATATCCTGTTCGCCATCCCCAATGGAGGAAGACGTGACGCTGTCACCGGAGGAAAATTGAAGGATGAAGGCGTGACAAGTGGCGTTGCCGACTTGATATTACTGAAAAGTAATCGTTTCTATGGGGCTTTGTGCATAGAAATGAAAAGACCCGAAGGCTATCAGCGTCCATCGCAAAAAGCATGGCAAAAAGATGCGGAAGCCAATGGAGCAAAGTACGTGGTATGCAAATCGCTGGAAGAGTTTATGAAAGTAGTAACCGATTATTTGAATGACGTATGAAAACGAACCAAGTAATGATACGCCCAATGGGTGAATTTAAAGTATCCCAACGGACAAAGGACGGATTCTTCAACGCGACTGAGCTTTTGAAGCAATGGAACGAAAAATCAGGAATGAAAAAAGAAGTAACAAAGTTCTTTGAATTAAGTTCTACTTCCGAACTGGTTAAAGTAATAATGAGTAGGGAAAATCTAAATACGCAAGATTCTACGTATTTAAAGACCCGCGGTAAAAATGGTGGTACATGGATGCACCCCATCCTGTTCATTGACTTTGCCATGTGGATAAACCCATCTTTCAGATACGATGTGATTAAATTCGTTTATGACGAGATGATAAAATTCCGCAACCTTGCAGGTGATGCCTACCCGTCCATGTGCCGGGCGGTGCGCTCAATCATGCCGGAGCCCATATTTCGTGAGAAAGTCAAAGACCTTGCCAAATCGCTGAACATTATCGTGTACGGGAAGCACGAAACGGAAATGCGCAACAAGATTGGCGATGAATCGAAGATACGCGAAATGTACGAACTTGAAAAGCAGATAGCCCAGTGGATTAATATTGGACTTGTCGGCAATTACAGGCAACTGAAAGCAGCTTTGAATAAGTTGTACTATCAGAAATATCCTAATGCTTTACCTATTTAATATTATGGAAATCAATTGTAAATACTGTCCAAAGAATGTGGGTGACGGATGCGATATGAATAACTGCCCTCTCCCGAATATCATCAAGGAGATAGAAGAAATGCAGTCGTTCCTTGAAATCACCACCAGCGACAACCCGAAGGAGCTTGTGGAACGCTTGACCGACATAAACGTCTATCTCGCACGCTCAGGAAAATTGCTTGCAGAAGCCAAAGCGTTCCAAGACGAGGTGACAGCCAATGTCTATGCAAGCCACATGGAGTTTATTTCGCGTGTGCCTGCCACCGTAGCCATTAAGTTTGTAGCTGCGCAAAGTGTTACCGCCAACCAGCTTGTAACTTGGCTCGATCGCATCAATCGGACGCTCGTTCATGCCGGGGATAATATCAGGACCCAAATTTCCTTTGCCAAGCAAGACATGGCTCTGCAAAGGAAGGGATACTGATAAATAATGTTTATATAACTGATATTCAGCTCTTTATATTAGTAAATTACATAATAAAAAGCTAACTTTACATAGCGATAAATAACTGAATATCAAATGGAAAAAGATGAGTATGGCAAGGAATAGGATGATAAAACCTAAGTTTTGGGACGATGCCAAAATAGGAAAAATCAGCAGGGATGCAAGGCTGGTCTATATTGGCATGTGGAACTTTTGTGATGATTTAGGTGTTGTCCGTGCCGATTCTGTTTGGCTTAAATCTAAGATATTCCCTTTTGACCAAATGCAAATTCAGCAATTCGACAAGATTTGTCAGGAGATTCTAAGAAATGGATTTATTAGTCTGTTTTCATATCGAGATGAAAAATTCTATTATCTGCCTAAATTTAGTCTTCACCAAACGATAAATAAGCCGAATTATGAAGATGTAAATGTTCCTAAAGGTGTATTATTCAATGGTTTAAGTAGAATCACGGAACAATCACGTATTAATCACGGAACAATCACGGAACAATCCATTCCTAAAATAGAAGAAGAAATAGAAGGAGAATATAATAATATTCCCCCCTATAATCCCCCGGAGGGGATTGGAGTGGATGAATTAATTCAGCGAGAAAACGAATTAAAAAACAAAGAAGCTGAATTAAACGCTAAAGAGCAAGAATTGCTAAAGAGAGAAGCAGCGCTAAAAGTTCAAACAGAAAGCAAGCTACCTGATATAAGCTTTGTTAGCGATGATTTCAAAGATGTGTTTTCTTTGTGGCTTGAATACAAGCGAGAAAAAAGAGAAAGCTACAAATCTAAAAAGTCGCTTGAAACTTGCTATAAGAAACTTTTGGAACTAAGTAATAACAATCCAGAAACTGCACGCTTGATAGTTGAGCAATCAATGGCAAGCAACTGGTCTGGAATATTTAAACTAAGAGATGGAAGTATTGGAGCAAAACCTTTCAGCCAAGCTGCAACAAATCCAGCAGGAAAAGTCGTTTGCAGCGAAGCTAAAGCAGGAGCAGATATACAATCTAGTGGAACGCCACAAAAAGACTATTCTGCAAGATTTTGAGTACGATTTGACCAATCCAAACGAGTTCTACGCTCATCGTGATTTTATCAAGCGACTTGGCAGCGACTATACAGGGCGTGAGTTCAGAGATTTTGAAGTTGATGAAAATAATGCCAAAGTATTGTCATTTTTGCTGTATTACTTCAACGGATGTCGTCTTGCTGAAAAGGTATTCCCTGACGAGGATTATAAGATTCACAAGAACCTACTTCTAGTTGGAGATCCAGGTACAGGAAAGACGATATTAATGCAAATCTTTGCTGATTACTTACGGTTGACGCATAATCCCAACCGGTTTCAAAATCTGTCTGTCACCCAGATGATGAATTATTACAAGATGAACGGACATATTGACCTCTATTCGTACAACGAAGGACAGTCGAAGGGATTTAAACCCGAACCGTTCAACATTTGTCTGAATGATATTGGGCTTGAGACCGAGAATCAGAAAAGCTACGGCACCAGTTTAAACAGCGTTATTGATGAATTTCTTTACGCCCGGTACGAGATTTACCAGCAATTCGGGAAGAAATATCACATCACCAGCAATCTTAATATTGACGATTTCAAAGATCGCTTCAAAGAAAGATTGATTGACCGGTTTAAGAGTTTTAATGTAATTCCATTGCTCGGGGAATCACGCAGAAAATAGCCAGTTATACAAAGTTAAAGTATAAAATTATAAGAATAGATTATTTGTTTTTCAAATAAAAATAAAGTATATTTACAATGCAAAAGATGAATAATTAATCATGTTAGTAGGAACAACAAATCTTAATACGACGCTCAACTTAACCTATGTGTTGACAGATGTCGTAGAAACCCTTCTCTATGATTTGAGAAGTGAAATGGGAAAACAGGGTTATGAGTTGCGTTACGATGCAAAGCGTAATTTTAATACAGCAATAGCTGCGATCCGGAGACTAAAACAGGACGTTGACAAAACGCAGTTCTCTACACAGGAGAATTTCGGAAACGATTCCGATTGTCTTCTTGCTTTCATCCGACTGTTGGTGGATCGATGTGGCGATGATGACAAGAAAATGTTTGCGTTCTATAACTACATCAAAAGCCATCCTTCACAGCTAGGGCTTGAACTGTCTGATGAAAAGAGTGTATTCGCACATATTTTTGATAACTAAAATTCTAGTTCCTAAAATATGAGAATACTCCTAAACATCCTCCTTCTCTTAGGAGTGAACATCTTATTTTACCTAGTAGTATATGCGATAGCAGATAACCTAATGATACATAATTAAAATATTAGCAATGAATACACAGTTTGAACGGTCGGCTAATGCCACTGATGAATGGTATACACCGAAAGAAATCATAGATGAGTTGGGCGTATTTGATACAGATCCATGCGCTCCAGTAAATCCACTTTGGCAGACAGCTAAGATAATGTACAATAAACTTGATGATGGCTTAACGAAAGACTGGGTAGGTCGTGTTTGGCTTAATCCTCCTTATTCCCGTCCGCTTATTGAACAGTTTGTTAGGCGTTTGGCAGAGCATGGAAACGGAATCGCATTACTTTTCAACCGTTGCGATTCAAAGATGTTTCAAGATGTAATATTCGAGAAGGCAACAGCAATGAAGTTTTTGCGTAACCGGATTAGGTTCTTCCGTCCGGATGGAACCCGTGGGGATTCTCCTGGTTGCGGTAGTATCCTCATTGCTTTCGGTGAAGATAATGCCGAGATATTAAGAACTTGCGATATCACAGGTAAGTATGTACGAATCAATTAGCGTAAAACAGAATAAAAATGAAGGCAATTAACGACTTTTTATTAGGTCTATTCACTGGTAATGATGAATCTAGACCTGCATTGATGTTCCCGAACTTAAAAGATGATTTAGTTTGTGCATCTGATGGGCATGTGTTAATATCTATACCTGAAGATGAATTGACTCTAAAGTACAATTCGGTCGAAAAGTATCCGAACGGTTACAAGCTAGTTTCTGATATGGAGAAAGAAACACTCCGAAGTATTAAGGTTGATATTGAAACCTTAGCAAAGGAATTGGTAAGATGTAGATTCGAAGCAGACAAGTTGATTCTTAAATGTAAAGAATGCAATGGAAGTGGGAACGTAGAATGGGAATACGAAGATAGAGAACGTGATACTCATTATAAAACCGAGGACTGCCCACTGTGTGATGGTACAGGAAAAGATGAACAAAACCATCCGTTCCCCAAGATGATTATATCTTCATTTGACAAAGAGGAAAACATTATTCAGATTTCCGTTGGCGACTTGCTTTTTCACCCATATCAACTTTATCGTTTATTTACGGTGGCTATATCCAAAGGATACGAGGAGATTGAAATATTCTATAACCCATACAAATACGGTCAAACATTGACGTACTTTGGGAATGTAAAGGTGCTTGTAATGGCAATGCTGAAAAGCGATGATTATTAATTCAAACCAGAATAATAAAGTAGTGAATTATGCAATATATATTAACAGAACAAGAATATAGAGCTTTAACCCCTATTAGTGAGGTAGATAAACTCAAAGAAGAAATACAGCTTCTGAATGATAAAGTTATGGAGCTTAGTGAACATCCATGTGGAAATGGCGCAGACTATAGAACTGTTACTTTCTATTGTGACGATTGCCCGATAGGTGCGTTTGGGACTGGAACTTGTACAAAGAGCCAACAATATTCTAAATAACCCTCAATACAATACAAAGATGAATATAGGATACATACGATTGAAAGAAAAAGAGCATGCTTGTGATTATTGGTTAATACTCGCTTACCGTACGTTGTTAGGACGCGCTAAGAATAGCCGAAAGCGTAAAGAATTTGCCCGAAAGATAATCCGGCTATGCAAAGGAAAGGACAAGCGTATCATGGATATAGCCGATGATTACAGGTTTTGGACGGCAAAGGAAATGTATGATTGTGTAATCAAAACAAAGAAAGCCGCATTACTCATCATATCACTGTTTATATTTTGTAGTTGCAGTACTTACAACGTATATCTGATTGATACAAAGCCGGAGCCAGTTTATTCTGCCCCAGTAAAATCCTTTGCAAATAGGTTTACTTCTTCTTTTCAAAAGGCTGACAGTCTCTTTGAAAAAGCCTCTAAAGAAGCAGCAAAAGCCGCATACGAGAATACGAAACATTTAATTCCAAGATCATATCGATATGAGTAAAAGAGTAGCATATTTTGGAACTCAAGGAGGCGGTATTCCTGGACATAGTTTTACTGCTATTATCGGAGAATTTAGTTATGAAGAAGAACGTGAAGTAATCAGATTAGATTGTGATACCACATTTAAGGTTTTTAATGGTAAGAGACAATTCAAGTTCTTCAATTACGGGAAATATATGTGTCTTGCTTTTCCTGCAAGTCCTGATGACAAAAGAGGTGGAAGCATAACAATTGTATTAATCGAGGGGAAAGATACAAGTAGAAAAGAAATATTAGGAGCTATTGAAACATCTTCTTTCCTTAAAAAACAATTCAATAGGTTATGTGAATTATATGGCGTCCATATGCCACAAGTTTAATTCTTTACAAAATATATGAAAACTATATTAGAATCATTGAGAGAAAAAGTAATAATCGGCTCCCTGACAATCAGAGTAGCGGCTATTATGTTACATAAATCCGGTTGGATTAATTTCATCGATGTTGATGCAACTCAAAAGCTACTAAAACTCGAAAGTGTTAAAAGACCAAGTTTTTTTAATGAATAAGTAAAATCTTGCAAGTTCTTGAAGAATTATCAAGGATTTGCGAAAAAAAAGAAAGAAATGAGACGAGTGAAGGTTAAATGCATAGACACCTCTTGCGCATATGACATAACAATAGGGCGTGAATACTGGGGAGATGAGTCAGTTGACGGATATTGGATTAGAAACGATAAAGAAGTTCTAACATGGTATCCAATGCGATTATTTACATTAATAATGAGAGTAGACTAATTGATATAATCCAAATAAGATATGAAGAAAATACTAATAATCTGCGCACTTTTCGCTCTGATAGCGGGATGCGCATCACCGAGAAATTCAGTTGAGAATCATCCAGCAAAGGATTCACCTCAGCCGGATGCACTGCCGGATAATAAAGAGAATCGCTTTACGAAACAGTTTCAAGAAGCTGATTCAGTGTTTAATGAAAAATACAAAGGGTATGGGATGTGATTGTTGCCCTAAGTCTAACTACGGACAAGACTGTTGCTCTGCTAATAGAGCTTATAGGGAAAGTTTCTGCGGTGTATTGCTTGATAACGAGCGGGAGAAATGGGAAGAAATGTCTCCTCATCGAAAAAAGGCTATTGCCAAGCGTAGAAAGAAGAATAAAAACAAGAGAACTCACAGAAGGAGGAAATAACTATGGGATTTACAACACCGTGCTTTATACGCAAAAATACACCGGAGCTCCGGAAGAAGTTGGAAGAGTTGGGGTATAAAGACTCTTCTACGGTACAAGATAGTTATACCGCAATATATACAGATGAGGAAGAGGGCGAGTTTTTTACACAGTATTTATCTAATATTACAGATGATGAAATTGCAGTCGATTGCGGAACCAACGAAGATCTTTTCTTGGCTATCGCTGCATTGAGGGATGATACAGACAACAACCAGTTATTTATCAACGGAAAAGGTGATTGGGGCGTGTGTCGTGATAATACAAAACGTGGTGGATTATTGGGTATAGATTTTTACGGAATGCCTAACGACCTAAATGTGGATAATTACCACAAGGCTACCGTAGAAGAGCTAATCGAACACTTTAGAAGAAAGGAGGAATAATATGAAACAGACAGTAGAAGAAGGTGCGAGAGAAGCAAGAATGACAAGTGCTGAAACATTAACTACTTATGGTATGCACACATCACTTGATGATTTTACATATTTATCTCATGATGAAATTGCAGAAAACGCATTTGTGAAAGGTGCTGAATGGCAGGCAAAGCAATCTCCATGGATAAGAGTAGAAGAACGATTGCCAGATGAAGGGCAGCGTGTTTTAGTCGGATTTTTATATTACTATAAATACGATAATAGAGAAGCTGAATCACGTAAGCATATAGATATATTTACGTATGAAAATGGTGTATGGACTACTGATTGTGATATATCATATTTAGGAAGAAATGTCCAAAAAGATGATATTAAGGTTGTATGCTGGATGCCTATTCCTTCTTTCGATGAAATACTGGAAGCCAACAAGGATGTATTACAACGAATGAAAGAGAAAGGAGACTAATTATGCCAACAATACTAAGAGAAACTTACCCAACAGCCAAGAAAGAACATAGATGTGAGTTTTGTTGCGAAAAGATAGCGATAGGACAAAAATATGTCCGTCAGACAAATGTCTATGACGGAGTTGTGTATGACTTCGTTACACATCAAGAATGCAAAGACGTTGCACATGAATTGAGAATGTACGATGATTGTGATGATAGCGGTTTAGACGGTGAGTCTTTTCGTGAGCAACTGAATGAATATGTATATGCTAATCATTACGATAATGAAGCGGATGATATCTGTTCTGATTGGGATTTGACTCACTATGAGATAGCGAAGAAAGTATTGAAAGAACTTAAAACGGATGATTAAAATGAATCGTGAAGAATACAGGCAACTATGTAAGCATTACAGCCCATACAGCGGTCAATGCTATAAGAAGTCAATTATTACTGGAGTTGCCAACAATGTGCATATAAATATGTCATGTGACGGTAAATGTGCCCGTATGAGTAATTATGATAAGAAAAATACAGTAGTAATATATGGAAACCGTAGAACTAATAATTAAAATCGCATTGTTTATCCTCAATGTTTCAACTGTTGCTTTCATTGTAATCATGATAGGCAAATGGCACAAACGTATGGAGGACAAGCTGGATGAGATTAAAGAATACACACGTAGGGTATCTGACCGTAACGATGTGGTTTTACTCAATCAGCTTCAATGGTTAAAATGTAAGTTGATTGAAGAAGAACGTTATGAGGAAGCTGACAAAATCAACAAGTGTATTGAAGAAGAATTTAAACGAATAAATAAATATGAACAACATTAATCTGAACGCCCTCCGTGACAGGGCATACAAAACCGCTTGCGAGCATGGATTTCATGATACAGAACTGAGCAATGAACACCTTCTTTGCCTTGTTATATCTGAACTGATGGAAGCTGTAGAAGCGGACAGAAAGGGAAAGACCGCTGATATGTTCAAATTCAAGGGATGGCAAGAGAATAGAATTTCTTTGAAAAAGTCAGGAAGAACAAAAAGGTTCAAAGAGGACTTCGATGCGTTTATCAAAGACAGCGTGGAAGACGAGCTTGCTGATGCCGTTATCCGTTTGCTTGACCTTGCTGGACATAGAGGTATAATTATTGAAGAGTTTTCAGAGGAAATGATATATGAATCAACGGAAAGTTGCAACGGAGAAACATTCACAGAAAGCATATACAGCATTGCTACCATTCCAGTAAGATTTGAGTATGAATACGATTACATATTTGATAAACAGCTAAACAGTATGTTACTGGGCGTAATTGGTCTATCAAATTATATGAGTATAGATTTGCTATGGCATATTGAGCAAAAAATGAAGTATAATGAGTTACGTCCAATGATGCATGAGAAGAAGTATTAACCCTCAAAGCAACTAATAACTACTATGAAAGAAATAAAATCTAAAATGCTCGCAGAGTTTAGAGATTGGTTCTGTGAGGGGTATTGTCAGTTCTATAACATGGAAGGTTATTGTTCATGCTGTCCTGTTAAGGATGAAAGATACTGGTTAGAGGGAGCGAAAAAAACAAAAGGTGAAAACAAGCAGCGAAATCCGATTAGATTCTGCGATGAGTGCAAATACTTTATCCCTGACAAATCGAATATTAATGATGAATCTGTTTTTTTAAATGAAGATCGGTATAAACCTCCATACAGTGAACTTTGCGCTTTAAGACATGAGCTTAGATTTAAAGTACCCATCGGTTATAATTGGGAAAATGGAGGGTTTTATCGTAAAGGATGTGAAGATTTCACTATTTGAAATTCAGAAATAAACAGTTTCTTCGATTATTTTTACTCGTTAAACCTTGTTTAACTCACTGTTAATCAGTTGTTTATGTTTGCATATATCACTATAAATCAGTATCTTAGCTATATAAAAGAAAAGCAAAGTAATAACAATTAAAAGATATACGACTATGGCAACAAAAATGAATGATAAGGTAAAAGGTAGTTTGATAGCTCAAATTATGAGTGAAATGAAATCAGCAGCTATATTGCAAAACAAACCTTTTGATGAAGGTGTTTTCTTCGACCTCATATTTATGAGCGATAAAGAGTTACTGAAAGTTTCAAAACTTTGCGGTATTAAATAATAGTATTAACCAGCAGGGCTTTCGCCCTGTACAATAAAAAGATTATGAATGCAAAAGAGATAGAAGTTGGTTTGAGATACAGAGTGTCAGGTGATTTAGCTAACGGTCACTATGCAGATGGTACACCATGTATAATACATGAAGATGTAGTAAGGGTAATCAAAAGAATTACAGAAACCCATATAATTTGCGAGTGCGGTCGTAGATTTATTATCAATGATAATCTCAAAATTGAGAAGCTCTAAGTTTAACCGGTAGCCTTCGGGCTACCACAATACACACGATTATGGCAACATCAGTAATTAAACAAAGAACAATAGAAAAGTTCATCATGTCAGAGTTTGTACAAGGTAGCTTAGATACAGAAGAACAAGTAAGCTGTATGCTTCTTCTTATTCAGAAGAAACTGAATATGTCAGTAGAAGAAGCTAGCAAGTTTTTAAGAAACTCAATAAGTCTTACTGCCTAAATATACGTGACCATGACAAAGCAAGAACTTGAAAACAATATGACTAAGGTAGCAGGTGTACCGGTTGAAATAACGATCAGAGGCAAAAAGTCTTTTACCTTCTCTTTTGAGGGTAAAAATGAGGTAGCAGCGCAGAAGATCCAAAAGTATTTTGCCCCTGTAACTTTAGAATATGATTACGATGAAGAGTGTGATTTGACTTGTTTATATATGAACCTTTAATAACACGATTATGAAGATAACAGAATTGAAAAATAACGAATGTTTCATCAAAAAAGAATGTATATCCAACCTGTATACGCTATGTACAAAAGGTTGTTCATATTCGTTCAATACGCTTCACGAAGCGAAAGAAGAGGCAGAGAAGTACGGTTTAAATATATTAGAAATAACAGAATGAAAGCAGATTTAGTTTTAATCATCAGCCCCGAAGCCCCATTGATGAAGCAACTGGGCAGAGTATTGGGTAAGTTATGTACCATGTACGACTTCTCTACTATAGAGAGGGGTGAAAAGTACATCACCATACAACATGATGAAACTGGGCTTGTAGTGGCTTATACGAGTGAAGAAAGATTGAATGTGAAACTTTAAATGTTGGATTATTATGGGTGAAATAGCAGATAGTTTGATAAGCGGTGAATTTGATTTTATTACCGGTGAGTATTTAGGTGAAGCGGTTGGTTATCCGAGAACGCACGCTTATGGAAGATATAATACGTCACCGATTATAAAGAAGCCATCAAGCAAAGCGAATGTCTGTATAACCAATATGTGCAAAGACAGAGGTTTTGACAATCATAAAAAGGTTGAGTTGGTATCTAAATTCTTGCAAAGTAAGGGTTATGTGCAGTTGCCTAAATTGTCACGTCAATACAAAATCATTCATGAACAGTACAAGAATGATTTTAGAAAGTTTTTGGTTGAACAAGTAAAACAGAAAAACAATGAATAAGATATTTACAAGTTGCTATTCAGAAGAAGAAGCAAACGAAGTAGGTCACTTCATAATGAGTAAAGGCTATGAAGGTGTTCAAAATGATAGTTATAGATATTGCAGAGAAGTTATTCGGTTTGCGTTTCACGAAGCTAAAAGGCATCATAGAGATTGTGTCTATATCGGATGTAACGGCGGCAGCATGGTTGTGTCTCGTAGTAAAAGAGAACTTCGCAGAAAAGGACTTAGATTCGTTGAGAAGAAAAGAATGTTCTATGAATTGTTAGAATTTACCGAATATTTGAAAAAAGTACGTGGACTTAATAAATGACTTATGAACGAAGAAAGAAAATTAACCTTTGGTAAGTACAAAGGACAAGATATAAAGTATATCATATTTACCCACATAGGTTATATTATGTGGTGTTTTGAAAACATCGGTTGGTTTAAACTAACCGAAGAAGAACAGGCTTTATATGATGCTATTGCAATAATGATTAAAAGATACAATCTTGAAATGACTTTTCCAACCGAAACAATGTATAAGCACGTGAAAGACCGTGAAGCCCTTAGAAATTTGAGAACACCATTTATTTGTAATGGTGATTTTACTTCGGTACGTGAAAGAGATATTGATAATCCAATTGTTAAATCTGTAATGAAATATAGTGCTGCGGCTACCTCAACCCTTAGTGACTTGCATTGCTTAAACCATTCAATGAACAAAGAAATAGAACGTGCTCAGTTCAATGGCGAGAGTGATTATGACATATTTGGTGGCTGGGGTAGTATGAATGATTATAAAGATTAAATATTAGCTTATGAACTCAATAAACAAAAATGGTTGCAGCGTATGCCAACCCGGTAAAGAGAACTACACGACCTACAACACTAAGTTGAAAGGTAAGAGAGTGAGAATGTACCAGTACGACTACCGTACTGAAAGCGGTGAACTGTTTTCTTGTTGTGCGCCTACCTTAGAGGCGTGTAGAGAGAAAAGGGGTAAATGGTTGAACTCTAAAAATAAATAAGTATGTTGACAATAGAAATTCCTGAATCAAACAGAAGAAAGTTAGAAGAAGATTTACTTGCATCTTTCATCCTCTCGGAAATTAAAGAGAAAGGCGAATGTGTTTACTTTCATTATGGTGTAGGCTGGGGGAATAACTGGTCGCATAGCTGGGCAAAAAACACCGGTAGCGATGCAAAGGATAGACACGTGATTTCTGAACTGGCTCACGACAATGTCATAAGAGCATTTATAGAAAAAGGTTATTCTGTTGAGTATAGAAGCGAAATAGCCGCCGGAAGATATATGATTATTAGGGGATAGTCGCAATGGAAACGAAAACAAGTAGAGCCACTTTTTTACTCCGCACCGGGAATCTAAAAGAAGCGTTATTCATTTTTCGCACCTTCCGCATCGGATTCACTAAAGAAGAACGCAGAACATTACAGATTGCCAGTGAAAGCCTTTCCGGTAATGCTTCATTCTATCAGCAGCTTGGAATTGATACCGCTATGGAAATAGAGAAAAGCAGGTCTATATTGGCTTCCAAGTATCTGTAAATCATACCGTTAAACATAGTTTATGTACTGAATATTTTAGGCGTAATATATTGATATTCATCATATTATAAGTATCTTTACATATATAAAGATAACATATTAAATCAAAGAGCAATGAAAGCTATCACGAAGGAAGAAACATTAAATAATCGGTTTTGTAAGTTTGATAAACGAACTAATCAAATAATAGTGACTAAACCTACAAGAGAACAGGCATTAAGAATGAGGACGCGTACACTTTGCCTCTACATTGCTTCATCTGGTTTAAAATTTAGAAATGTTGAAAAATCGACAGAGAATGCAAATAGCTGGTTAAGCAAACCTAATGCAAAGAAAGAAATTATAGAGTTATTCTTTTGATAATAAAAGAGCAATGGATAAGATCAGAAGAATGACATCGGAACTGAATCAGATATTGCATTCCAATATCTACCAGTTCGAGATTGACACCGAAGATTTCGTGTTCGGCTTCAAGAAAACCATAAGAAAGCGTACTAAGGACTTAGCAAAGGCTTTGAAGTTGGAACAAAAACTAACAAAAGATTGTGGGCGTTTCTTGTCTGATTCGGTTAGGATAGTATCTGTAAGGATGTATAAAAATGGAGATTTGAGAAAAGAACTTCATGCAGAAGGAATAACAACAACGTATAACGGATAAATCAATGTAACAATGGAAACGAAAGCAAAATCAGTACTGAAAGGATTAGTAAAAGCAGGAATGGTAAAAGGTGGTGTTTACAAAGGAGCAGCCTTTACTAAGATGCAGTTACATAGCATTGAGGATGGAGTACTAAAGTTACAGAAAGAATACTTCCAATCATTTACTCCGATAACGTTTGTGGAACCGTCAGTGGTACTAATTACGGCAGAGAAAGAAAGAATGTATCTTTATGAGATTTGAAACATAATAAACTATTGAGCAATGAACACGTATTACAAGTTTGCGCCAAACGTATTTTTGGCAAAGTGCGATGAAAAGCACGAAAAAGGTGAAACAATAGATGTTACCACCAAGTATGGGAAAGAGAATGAGAGCATAGTCTTTAATCTGATATTTGAGCGTGATGGATTTTTCTACTACTCCATCGTGAGAGCGGATGGTTTCAATGTGCAGGAATGGGCTAAAAGGAAAGCTGAACAGCGCAACGAATGGGCTGCATCGGCAGAGCGTAAGAGTAAAGAATACTTCGATAAATCGAATAAGGACAAGGATTTTCTTTCGCTTGGCGAACCTATCAAGGTCGGACATCACTCCGAGAAGCGGCACAGAAAAGCGATAGAAGATGCTTGGAACAATACAGGCAAGGCGGTTTCATTCCTCGATAAGGCTTCCGAGCATGAAAGAATAGCCGAATACTGGGAGAAGCGTGCTGATACCATCAATCTCTCCATGCCGGAAAGTATTGACTTCTACGAACACAAATTAGAGGTCGCCAAAGAGTATCATGCTGGGGTTAAGTCAGGCAAATATCCTCGTGAACATTCTTACACGCTCACCTACGCAAAGAAAGCGGTGAATGAAGCGCAGAAGAATTACGACCTTGCCAAAAGACTATGGGGAGATTTGCAATAAAACCCCAATTTTTACCCTATTTTATTTGAGTTTCAAATAAAATTAGCTATTTTTGAAGCAGAATTTGACAAAAACAGCAAAATTGAAGGAGTGACAGAATGGGCATTGTTAAGTAGCCGCCTGCCAGCGGTGAAGAAGGGTGGACGTAAACAGACTGGCAGCGTAGAATATCATCCGATTGTAGGTTCAAGTCCTGCCCCTTCAATTTGCTTTATGGAAGATTGGTAGAGTGGCTTATTACACCTGTTTGCTAAACAGGCAACCGGAAACGGTTCGGAGGTTCAAATCCTTCATCTTCCGCAATCTTGTATCAATGAACGCACCACTTTCGGAAATTTGAGGTTGTGATGGGAACGACCGATATATGGAAGAAAGTAGTAGATTGAGAGAGTATGGTAAAAACCCATATAAGTCCAAAGGGTATCAGTCGAGGTGGATTTCTGCAAAATCATGCAGTTGTTGACGGTGATGACATGGCGGTTCATAATGTTGACAGCACGGAAAGACGTGCAAATTTGGTGGTATGGCGGAATTGGAAGACGCTAATTGAGTGTGGTTAATCGTAGAGTGAAATTCTCTGCTAAGTGTTAGATAGGTTGAAAATAAAACCTGACAATCCACATCAATCCTATCATGCAGGTTCGAGTCCTGCTACCACCACAACCCTTTAGAGTGAAAGCCAAAGCAAGAACAAAAAGGCTTATGTAGTTTACGGGGTGATGGATATTGCCATCTGACACGACTGAAAGAAGCCGAAGGATTGCATAAGTGTTCTTGTAAGTAGCTTAGATGATTGAATTTTGCATTAAGCCAGTCGGGAATCTGCCCGGCTGGCATTTGCAAAGAAAGTGTATGAAGTTGTACATAACCCAAATAGTATGTCAAAAGAATATGATTATCTAATAGTTGGTGCCGGGCTTAGTGGTTCTGTATTTGCCCACGAAGCCAAGAAACGAGGGTATAGATGTCTCGTAATAGACAAACGCCCTCATTTGGGTGGTAATGTTTATTGCGAACAGATAGCAGGTATCAATGTGCATCAATACGGACCGCATATATTCCATACAGACAATAAAGAAGTTTGGGATTATGTAAATTCATTTATTGAGTTCAATCGGTTTACAAACTCGCCCCTCGCTTGCATCAATGGGAAAATGTATAACCTTCCGTTCAACTTAAATACGTTCTATCAGCTTTGGGGTGTACGCACTCCCTCCGAAGCAAAAGATAAGATAGAAGAACAACGTAAGCGATTTGCCCACATTTCAAGCCCTTCAAACTTAGAAGAACAGGCTTTGAAATTGTGTGGAGAAGATATATACCAGCTTCTTATTAAAGGATATACTGAGAAACAATGGGGGTGCAAATGCACTGAACTTCCTGCATCAATTATCAAACGTCTTCCGTTTCGGTTTACGTTCGATAACAACTATTTTAACGATCGTTATCAAGGAGTACCAATAGGCGGTTACAATAAGCTAATCAGCAAGCTGCTTGATGGTATCGAAGTTCGTTTAGGTGTAGATTACATTCACGATAGGACTGAATTAAACCAGATTGCAGATAACATTTTCTATACCGGCTGTATAGATGAATACTTCGACCATTCGTTAGGACACCTTGAATATAGGAGCCTTAGATTTGAACATACGTTGCTGGAGATAGACAATTATCAAGGCAATGCTGTTGTGAATTTCACAGATAGAAGCGTTCCGCACACTCGTGTGATTGAGCACAAGCATTTAGAGTTCGGAAAGCAACCCAATACGATAATTACCCATGAATATCCCAATGCGTATAAGTATGGGGAAGAACCGTATTATCCGATAAACAATCAGAAGAATAACGAGCTGTACGAAAAATATAAATCGCTTGCAAGAAAACAGAGTAATGTCATTTTTTGTGGAAGGCTTGCCGAATACAAATACTACGATATGGATGATGTAATTGAAAATGTATTGAGCCTATGGAAGTAACTATAAGACCCCAAAGAATATCTGATGCAGAACTTAGCTGGAAGATGCGAAAAGATAAGGATATATGGAAGTTTGCTATTTGTGAAAGTCCTTACCATCCTTTATCTCTTGAATCAGAAACAAAGTTTTATCGCAAGCAGATTGAGCGCGATGATTGCATTCGATTTGCCGTTCTTGCAGATAACACCTACGTTGGGAATGTATTCATTGATAGAATAAACAATTCTGCGTATGGGTTTGGAGAGTTGCACACTCACATACTCAACAAAGATTATTGGGGAAAAGGAATAGGTTATGAATGTAACCGCCTTATCCTTGACTACGCTTTCCGTATCGCTAAAATGAAAGGAGTATATCAATACATCAACCCCGATAATGTTGCCGCATGGAAGAATGCTTTAAAACTTGGGTTTAAAGATTTAGGAAGTCCTGCTATCAGGCCCACTACGCATACATTCACTATAAAGAAAGAGCAATGGATAAAAGAATAGAAGTCATAGAATTGCCGGTGTCCGAACTTAAAACCGAGTTCGGGAACCCTCGCAAGCCGTTAAAGAAAAAGGCTAAGGAGAAGTTGAAGGAGTCACTTGATAATCTCGGCGATTTTGGTGTTATCGTGATTGATGAACATAACAACATCATATCCGGACATCAACGTGTTTCAATCCTTATGGATAACCCAGATACACAGGTGCTCTGTAAACGCCTTATCGGTTACAGTGAATCAGAATTGAAGGCAATCAACATCAAAGCTAACACCCATGCCGGTGAGTGGGACATGGACAAACTTGCTGAATGGACTGCTGACTTGAAGATTGATTTAAGTCTTGACCTTGGGAATCTGAACACAAAGGAAACAAAGATTAAAGACATGGAGCTGATTCGCTACGAAAAGTACGACTATGTAATGATTGTATGCCGTAACGAAATAGACTATCTGAATTTGACTCGTGCTCTTGGTATTGATGATAAGAAAGTCCTCGTTGCCAAGAATGCTACTAAAGAGAGAAAGATAAAAGCTCGTGCCATTTGGTATGATGATATTAAAGCGCAAATTGTTCCTAAAAAAGAAAAGATATGAGAAGTTTCAATGTGCTGCTTACGTGCTGCTCCATCCACGTAAAGGAAGTTATAGATTGTTTGAGAAACAATGAAGATGGAGTTGAAGTAAAGGTATATGTCGCAAACTCTGTCGCTGCCAATCTTCCACCCGAAGAACTTTCGGACGGAAATTTTGTGGTGCCGCCTGTTACAGCACCGGAGTATATCGAAACGCTCATATCCATTTGTAAGGAACACAATGTTTCGATTGCTATGCCGACCGCAACATTGGAACTTGAAATTATGGCTCGTGCAAAAGAGAAATTTGCGCAAAACGGAATCATTGTTTCTGTGTCTTCTATTGAAAGTCTGCTAATAGCTAACAACAAAATAGCCTTATACAGTTGTTATGCCGACTTAATGCCAAAACAGGTTATTCCTAATGGTGTTTCCGATGTGGACGCTTTCGCTGCTATGTTCAAGTACAAGAATAGCTCCATCTGCTGCAAAGTTGACAACTTGTGCGGAGGTAAGGGCTTTGCTGTTGTGGATGATAAGAAGTGTAACGATACTTCTTTATTCAACAAGTTCGGAGAAAACAGGTACATTTCGCTCCACGATCTGAAATCCATAGTAGGGAATGGAAAGAACAAAGTTATCCTTCAGCAGAGAATCGAAGGGCTTGACTATACTGTAAGCGTACTTGCTAATCAAGGAGTGGTTACTCGTATCTGTGGGTATGTCGGCTACATGATGGCTTTTGGTTCCATCATGTATGGGGAAATCCAGCCAAACAGCATGGCTTATGATATTGCAACGAGAATTGTAGCCGAACTTAAACTTGATGGGAATGTAGCCTTTGACTTTATCCTCAAAAAGAACGGAAAGGTTGTATTACTTGAAATCAATCCTCGCATCAACGCTTCACTACCGTTTGTTCGTCAAGCCGGTTGCAATATGGTTTACTTGCGCTGCAAACAGTTGCTTGGCTTTGAAGTGCCAGCCGAATGCGTAATGAAAGAAGGACTTAAAATGAAGAAGTTCTATGACACCCGATATTACGTTTAACATATACGTCATGTCGTATCAGCGACCTCACAAGATAATGACTAAGAACTGTCTTGAATACTGTACTTATGTCGTTAGAGAGGAAGAAGCCGATGCTTATAGGGATGCAGGCATAGACGATATGCTTGTTATCCCTAAAGATGCTACGCTTGAATGTGGAGGTAAGGTCCATAGCTTCATGTCAACGCTATATTGGATTATCGAGAACACCCCGGAAGACGTGATATTTGTCGCTGATGATGATATAAAGCATTTCTGTTACCGCTTGGATAATTACACTGCCATCACAGCTGAGAACTATCCAGACTGGAAAGAAAGGACTTGCGATGAAATACTTCGCATCGGTCAGCAACTTTACGACTTGAATCTTGGACTTGCTTTTGATAATCCGCAAATGGCTCTGTATGTATATGACAAGGAATTTTGCTTCAAAGGAATGCCCGGTCATGTGAGGTGGATAAACAAGAAAGCCCTCAAAGCCAAATATGATTTGAAGGACCCGGCAATATCCGATGTGGATATGATGTTGCAGGAATTACTTATGAATAGGATTGTCCTACTGCCAAAGTATTTCCATAGCTATGGTATTCAAGCATCCAATAAGGGTGGCGTAACGATTGATTCCAAAAGGAATTTCGAATATAGATGTGCAATGAAAAATAAATGGGGAAAGTATTATGAGTTTGATTTTAGAAAAAATACAGCAAAGATTAATGTCAAAAGGTGATTTGGGCATAAGCGCACCTTTATACATTTCAGACAAAAGCGACTTTAAGCGGAATATAACCGACTTCATGGCTGCTTTCCGAGAGTATTACCCTAACTACAATATAGGGTATAGTTTCAAAACGAACTACTGCCGGGATTTCATTGATGTGGTTAGAGAGGTTGGTGGATATGCCGAAGTGGTATCTCCTGCTGAATATCAGCTTGCCCGGAACTGCGGATTTGAAGATTGTGAAATTATCTACAATGGGGTAATCCCAGATACAGAAGATAAGATACGATGCGCTAATCATGGTGGAATAGTAAATATTGATAATGTAGGTGAACTTGGTTCGCTTTTTGGAATATCTGCCCACCCCATTGCAATAGGAATCAGGTTGAATTTCGATATAGGGAATGGCGTAGTTTCAAGATTTGGAATTGACGTTGATAGCAAAGGTTATCAAGAAATCATAGAATTACAGCGAAGAGGATTGATAAGAGTAAAGTGCGTCCATTGCCATATCTCCTACGCTCGCGGACTGTCGTATTTCAAGAAACGTGCAGAAATGATGGTTAAGTTTGCGAAGGAACTTGGAGCCAGCATCGTTGATATTGGCGGCAATATGTTTGGGCGCATGGACGATAGTCTGAAGTCTCAATATGGTGAATATGTACCATCGTATGTGGAATATGCTAAAGTTATTGGTGAAGTATTTGCAAGAGAGTTTCCCAATGGAGAAGTGCAACTAATCACCGAAAACGGGACACCGATAGTTTCCACCTCAATGTCTTTGCTTGCAACCATTATCGGCAAGAAGGTTATCAAAGGAAAGACAATGCTTGTTGTTGACTGTAAACGTGATGATGTTGGGTTCGTTTGCCACACAAAGAATCCTCCATGCAACGTGCTTGCTGATACTGGAGATTATGTTGAACACGCTACGATATACGGATGCACCTGTATTGAGAATGACATAATCCATCGTGATTATTCCGGTTATGCTAACATCGGTGATAAGATTCTTATCTCTAATATTGGTGCCTATGGATGCAATGTTGCCAACGACTTCATTACGCATAGACCTAAGTGTATCAGTGTTGATGAAATATGTCCGTTAAACCTTGTTTAACTCACTGTTAATTAGCTGTTTATATTTGTGTATATCGCTATAAATCAGTATCTTAGCTATATAAAAGAAAAGCAAAGTATAACTTAAAAACAGGAGATATAAAAATGAAAGCAACAATCGTATCAGTAAAAGGTCATGAATTTCAGGTTTATTCAGACTTTAATTTGAGGGCTACATTAGCAATCAACGAATTAGGTGAAAAGAAAATTTTGAGAAGTAGTGGTTATATTTCATCCCCTGCTACGATAAAGAAAACTATAAAATTGGTCTTTGGTTTATAATATGGCAAATTCACTATACACCCAGCATGGGCACAATATGTTTGAGGTTTCATCCCTCATTCAGAAAGCAATTCGCAGGAGTAGCGTAGATTACGCTTGCTATGCCGCAAACGAGCTAATGCCAAGATACAGAAGCTATCTTTGGAAACGGTTGTTGTGCGTTTCAGCAGAGGATTGTTACGACCTAATCACCAATAAGATTGTAGCACTCAAACAAGCTGATGATTCACAAGATTGGAGAAATAAATCTCCCTTGTTTATAGAAAAGGCTATTGGTATTTTGCTTGCTGCACGAAAGAATCGTGATGCTGACTATTTCGCCTGCAACCTTCTCAATTCAAGAGATAGAATCGAGTTTGATAAGGATGAATATGTAGGCAATTATGCCGGATGCTACACCAAGAATGGGCACGATATGTTTCTTGTATCAGGATTGCTGGAACGTGCCATAACTGGATTTGATGATGTTAGAGCTGGTTACTTGGCAAACGAACTGATGGTTAGATACCGTGAATTTCTATGGAAGCGGATTATAACCATATCCGGCAATCTGAACTATCAGAATGTAACCAATGAAATTATCGCGTTGAAGAAGGCTGACGATATGCAGCCCTCCACTTCGCCTAAATCGTCTATTTTCGTAGCAAAGGCTGTAACCGTTCTTTTGAAGGTTGTTAAGTATGGGTATTCTGATTTCTATGTGAATGATTTCGCTTATCTCATCGTGCATTTGAGCAATTATGATAACCAACACATGGTAATACCGGATTATGTGTTTGATTGCCATACCCACAGAGGTAAACAGATTGGAAAGACCAAAAAGGAGTTTATCGTAACTGAACAGGCAGCACTCACTCCGTATGTCAAAGGCGAGTATGATAATCTTAGCTGGGATAGATTTTTCTACTTAGAGAAGAATGGTTTCTATGATAAGAATAACATTACTCCACGCCCAGACGAAAAGAGGATGAAGGAAATAGTAAATGGGTGTGTACAGCAGTCGTTATTTGATTAGAGTAAAATAATAGTGAGAATATGAGCGAAATTAAGTGCATATCATTCGACCAAGCGGCACAGGATGCCTTGCCGGAACATATTAAGGCAAAAATGAAAGCCGATAGAGACAAAGCAAGGTTGAAACAAATAGACCATTACGCCTACTGCAAGCATTCGTATGTAAACGAAAATCTTCATTTTGACGCTGGGTATATAGAAGCAATACCGAAGGGAGAGAGTTTTCTTGCAAATGAAAATTGGCGATACGCTACCGTTAGTGAAGTGAGAGAGTTTTTTAATACACCACCATTTAAAAGACCTAAAGGAAGGTATTTAGCATAATGAAAAATGCAGAGGTGGAAACCGTTCAAGATAACATCGCATTATCCAGCGAAGAAAAGCTCCTTAGATTAAAAGAAGCTAAGGGTGGTACATGGTATGATGGATGGAAGCCATATTGTGTAATGTGTTCATATAATTGTCGCATGGACCCAATGCCTTGCGGTTTCAAATGCCCTTCATGTGGTAATATGATAGGATTCAATTTGACAAGATTGCAAGAATCACCTTTGAATAACAAGTAAAAACAGAGACGATGAGTGAGAAACAATTTAACGGAAAAGCTATTTATAATCCGTCTGGCAAAGCTGGCGAATATAGCTATTGGGCGTGCAACTTTTACACTGGGTGTTCTAACGACTGTGCATACTGCTATTGTAAACGAGGTGTAATGTCTCATGTTTGGAGTAACACAGCAAAGTTAAAGAGGTGTTTTAAAGATGAAAAGCACGCCATAGAAATATTTGAAAAGGAATTGATGCAAAACTTGCCGGAGTTGCAAAAATACGGTTTGTTCTTTACATTCACGAGTGACCCTTTTATTCCTGAGACGATAAACCTAACAAGAAAGGCAATATCAATTTGCATCGATAATTTTGTCCCTGTGAAAGTGTTAACAAAACGTGCTGACTTTCTTGATAAGTTGAATGGCAAATGGACTGCCGTCCACTGGTCTTTATCGACAGTAATGAAAGCTTATATCTCTTTTGGATTTACACTAACTGGGCATGACGAACTTGAACCAGGGGCGTCGACCAATACAGAACGTATTGAGACAATGAAAATGCTTCATGAAGCTGGATTTAAAACATGGGCGAGCATAGAACCTATTATTGATTTAAAGGCGTCTCGTTCCTGTATTGAGCAAACGCTTGGTTTTTGCGATTTATACAAAATTGGGCTTATGAGTGGTGGAAAGTTGCCGGATAAAGAAGAACTTCGTTTGTTTGTCGGTAGAGTTTGCTACCTAATTTCAACTCATGGTGCAAAAGTTTATTGGAAAGATGGATTAAAAAAATATCTTGGACGTGATATAGTTAGTGCAGCCACTGTTGGAAGTAATTATAATATATTTAATGAGTAAATTATGGGAAAGAAGGAAAGACAAGAATTATTCTTGAAGCACTTTAAAGAAGCTAAAGGGATTGTGTCTTATGCCTGTCAAAAGATAGGCATAACTCGTTCATGTTATTACAAGTGGCTTGATACAGACCCGAAGTTTAAGGAGAAGTGCGAAGAAGTGAACGAAGAGGTTATTGATATTGTTGAGTCCAAACTTCTCTCGGCAATCAATAATGAGGATTTAACCGCCATCATTTTTTATCTGAAAACCAAAGGTAAGAAGCGTGGTTACGTTGAACGTGTTGAACAAGATGTGAATATTAATCCGTTTGAACAACTTATGAAGGAGTTGCCGGATGAACCCGAAGAATTGTAAGATTATGGAAGAAGTGTGGAAGCCAGTTGCCGGATATGAGGGGCTATATGAAGTTAGCAATCTTGGGAGAGTTAAGAGTTTGCCTAAGGTTACTGAAAGCGTTGTACCATATAGGTACAATAGTATGCGCATATTAAAGCAATCTCCAGATAAAAAAGGGTATATGATGGTATGGCTCTATAACGGTAGAAAAAGAAGCACAATGAAGGTACATCGCCTTGTGGCTAATGCTTTTCTTGAAAATCTTGAAAGGAAGCCACAGATTGACCACATCAACGCTATAAAGGATGATAATAGAGTGTGCAATTTAAGATGGTGTACAGAAAAAGAAAATTCTAATAACCCAATCTCTTATAAACGCAACTCAGAGAGTAAATTCGGATGTAAAAACCATCACGCAAGGTCTGTTATACAACTGTCTTTGGATGGAACTCCGATAAAAACATGGGATTGTATTAATGATGTGAAACGTGAGCTTGGATTTTCTCATTCTCACATAAGCCAATGTTGTAGCGGCAAGAGAAATGTCGCTTATGGTTTCATATGGAAATACGCAAATAATGGATAATCATAAGAAGGCTTTAAATAGAATGATTGCATGGCGTAACGATTGGAACCTATTTTGTTATGAGGTTCTAAAGGCGCGTCTTGATAAGGAGCAACAAGCTATTATAGACGCTGTTCAGCACGAAAGAATGATTGCTGTTGCCAGCGGAACGAGCCGCGGGAAAGATTATGTTTCCGCTTGCGCTTGTCTCTGCTTCTTCTATTTAACCCCTCGATTTGATTCCGCAGGAAGGCTTGTGAAGAATACAAAGATTGCTATGACAGCTCCGACGGCCCGTCAAGTACATAATATTATGACTCCTGAAATCCGAAGATTGTTGAGAAATGCACAAATACTCCCCGGTCGTTTGGTTAGTGACGATATTCGTACAAATTATGAAGAGTATTTCTTGACAGGATTTAAGGCTGATGATAGCGCAACCGAAGCATGGTCAGGCTTCCATGCTGTAAATACCATGTTTGCTGTTACAGAAGCATCCGGTGTATCTGAAACAATATTCAATGCCATCGAAGGTAACTTGCAGGGAAATTCACGCTTGTTAATCGTGTTCAATCCGAATGTAACTACTGGGTATGCCGCACGAGCTATGAAGTCCGACCGTTTTGTTAAGTTCAGGCTAAATTCCCTCAATGCCGAAAACGTAGTAAAGAAAAAGAATGTTATTCCCGGACAAGTGGACTACGAATGGGTAAAAGACAAGGTAGAAAACTGGTGCTCTCCGATACAGAAAACGGATTTTAATGAAGGCGAAGGCGACTTTGAATGGGAAGGAAAGTGTTATCGCCCCAATGATTTGTTTCGGGTAAAGGTTCTTGGAATGTTCCCGAAGGTATCAGAAGATGTCCTTATCCCTTACGAATGGATTGAAATCGCCAACGAGAATTGGAGAAGGCTACAAGAGGAAGGCTTTGTGCCTAAGAAGAAAGCCAAAGTCGGTGTCGATGTTGCCGGCATGGGGCGTGACGATAGTGTACTTTGCCCTCGATACGGCAATTATGTTCCCGAATTTGAAGCCCATCAATCGGCAGGAACGGCAGACCACATGCACGTAGCCGGAATGGTAACCAAACACCTTGAAAAGAAAGGGGCGAAAGCTTTTATTGATACCATTGGCGAAGGTGCCGGAGTGTTTTCACGTTTGCAGGAACTTGGATATAAAAATGCTTTCTCCTGCAAATTCTCCGAAAGCGCACACGGCTTGCATGACATAACAGGCGAATATACCTTTGCCAATATGCGAGCATATCTATTTTGGGCAGTACGCGATTGGTTGAATCCCAAAAACGGCTTCGGTGCCGCACTTCCACCTTGCGACAAATTAATGGAAGAAGCCACTGAAACGCATTGGGCATTTATGAGTAATGGCAGTATTATCATAGAGAAGAAAGAGGACATCAAAAAACGCATCAAACGTTCCCCCGACTGGTTTGATGCACTTGCAAACACCTTCTATCCGCACGATTATTTGGTTGTTAGCGATGAAGAGATTTTGAGAGATGTATTATAATTGTAAAACTTAAAATTAGGTTGAATGAAACAACAAGATTTAAACCGTATGGCAATATTCTTAGGAAAGAAGTTGCCCGTTCCCCAGCAAGAACACATTGCCGATACCATCAGAAAGATAGAATCAAGACTGCTGGAGAAGAAGATAAACAAGTTTGTGAATGCTTCGGTAAAGGAAGGATATACCAAGGCATTGGAAATACTTCGGAATAACGATGTGTCTTTCAATAGGTACAACGATTTGAAAACCGCTCAGTCTAAAGCTATCGCAGTTGACTATCTGAAAGGTGATTGTGCTCAGGAAGTTCTTTGCAATATTCCACTTAAATAGCTTTATATTATTTGTTTTTCAAATAAAATATTTATCTTTGCATCATAGCATCTAATGCTAACGTGCTCCTTCACGTTGCCGGGTAGTGCGTTTTGCGCTGCCCGGTTTCTTTTTGGAGCAATATCATGTAGAACCAATCACCGTATGAAGGAGTACGGAACCACCTTATGAAAACAAACCAAGAAATGGTGCGGTACATTGATAATCTTTCAGCAATGCAACGCACAAGCGATGGCTACTTTGACGGAAGCGAACTTCTCCGTCAATGGAACAATGTTGAAGGAAATCCGAGAAGGAGAATGTCAGAATTTATCGACAGCCCGAAAGTAAATGAGTTTTTAAAAGCTCTTGCAGTAGATGAAAGCCATAGGTCAAAAACCGACATTGGTGAAAACCAACTACTTATAAAAATAAAAGGTAGAAATACAAAAGAAGGTAAAACCCCTGATAAGGTTTGGATGCATCCGCTACTCTTTATCAAATTTGCCATGTGGATAAATCCAACTTTTGAAGTAAAGGTATTACGTTTTGTTTACGACGAAATGATTCACTACCGCAATGAAGCAGGTGACGCATACCGTGAACTTGGTTCTGTCATTCAAAAGATAGTACCCAAGGATTTTATGCCAAAAGCCATGCAGAAAATTGGAGAGGCTTTGAATTGGGTTGTTTTCAATCAGCACGAGAAGATGATGCGGAACAAACACGGGGACGAAGCCAAGCAACGTGAGTTATGGCAACTTGAAAAGAAGGTGTCAGATTTGATTAACGAGGGATTTATAAGGTCGTATGAATCGCTTGTCGATTATCTCAGAGTGTTGTATCAAAAGAAATATACCCCTCAGCTATTTCAACAATAATTAAACCAAGCGGTGTGAAGCTGCACCGCACAACCTCAATATAATAATGGACGAAATCACCACTATTCTTGATAGTTCAAGACCCGTCGCTGACATTATCAGTGACTTGAAAGAAAAATCAGTAGAGGTTCCTGAATGGAGCAAGCTACTGAATGACTACGAACCTACCCGGCACCGTATCGTTAACGACAAGGAGAATCGTAAAGACAAGGTTAAATCTGACGGTACACTGGAGCGTGCCTCACGTATTCACTTGGGGCTGGAAAAGCTGCTCACTAAGCGCACCACCGAATTTGCGTTTGCTATTCCCATCAGACGTGTTTACCATAATGCAGAAGAGAATGACAAACGCCAGCAGATAGCAAAAGCCATTGAAGCCATCTACAAGTATGCTCGAATCAACAGCGAAAATATCAGGCGCGGCAACGCTTACTTCGCTTCCTGCGAGATATTCACCATTTGGTATGCGGTGGAAAAGCCCAACTCCCTGTATGGCTTCACAAGCAAGTACAAGCTGAAATGCAAGACTTATTCACCCATGGATGGGGTGTCACTTTATCCTCTACTTGACGAAATGGGAGATATGCTTGCCATGTCCTTTGAGTACAAGAAGAAAATCAAGGATAAGGAAGTGACTTTCTTTGAAACCTACACTGCCGATCGCCATTACAAGTGGAAGCAACAAGATGGTGATTGGATGGCTATATCCGAGCCGAAACCCATCAAGATAATGAAGATACCCGGTGCATACGCTTTTCGTCCTGCACCCATCTATCACGGGCTTACTCATATCCGGGAAGAGATAGAATATACCCTGTCACGTAACTCCGATGTGATAGCCTACAACTCGGCACCGGTATTAAAGGTTTCGGGCAAGCTTGTCGGTGATGAGGATAAAGGTGAATCACGCAGATTGTTCCGGCTGGAAAACGGCGGTGATGTCGCTTATGTTTCATGGACCCAAGCCATCGAAGCATTGAAGTACCATGTAGAAACCCTGCTCAAACTATTCTTCATGCAGGGGCAGATGCCCGACCTCTCTTTTGAGAACATGAAGAGTCTTGGCAATATCGGGTTCGACGCAAGGCAGATGATGTTATCGGATGCGCATTTGAAGATTGGTGATGAATCCGGTACATGGATAGAGTTCTTCGAGCGCGAATGTAGCGTGATAAAGGAGTTCCTGAAATTTATGAATACCGAGTGGAAAGACGAAATCGACAATGTGGAAGTGGAGCACATTATCACTCCTTTCATACAGAACGATGAAACCGCCATGACCGACCGGCTTATCAAACAGAATGGCGGTAAGCCCATTAAGAGCCAACTTGAAACGATTCGGGAAGCCGGATATTCCAACGACCCGGAAGCTACGCTCAAACAAATTCAAGAAGAAGATAAAATCGCATCGCAAGCAAGGGTGAATAGCTTGTTTGAAGGTGCTGAATAATCATATAAAATTTATTGAAATGAAAAAGTACATTGGAACAAAACAGATTGAAGCCGAACCTATGACAATGGGTGAAGCGTTTGAGGAAGGCTTACTGCAAGCTGGCAGAGTGCCTACCGAAGCCGAAAAGGACAAGGCTGGCTACCATGTGAAGTATAAGGACGGTTACGAAAGCTGGTCGCCTGCCGAATCGTTTGAGGAAGCGTATAAATGCGCTGACACTTTCCTTGACCGTTTGATGATAGAGCATAAAGAACTCATAGAGCGGTTTGAGAAGTGCGCTGTATTTGTGGATTCAGAAAAGTTCCGTGAAGTGGTTAAGGAGGATTATCCTGCTTTCTTGCTCTCTTTGCAGCGTGAACTTATGGGACGATACTTGCAGGCTTTAAGCTGCCGTATCAATATTGCGGCTAATATTGCGGAAGATGTATCAATTAAAAGAATGTCTTTCGGTATCGCTATTCAAGCATTAAAATTTGGTCTTGCCATCCGTAGAGCTGGCTGGAACGGCAAAGGGTTGATGGTATTCAAGCAAGTGCCTGCTCATATTGAAAGCGACATTATTCCTAAGATGCAATCACTTCCGCAATCAGCAAAAGACCTTATTCTGAAAGGAAAGGGATTCATCGACTATACAAGCCAGTGTCTTATCTATAACGAGAATACTGGGCGTGCAGATTCATGGGTTCCGTCTATCAGTGATGTATTTGCCGAAGATTGGGAGATTGTACAGTAATAGAAAAACAGAAACAGTAGCGTGGGTAACTGCGCTACCGTTTCATCAAATCAAGTATCAGTATGAGAAATAGAATATCCAAATGGCTCATCAAGTTAGCCGACAAAATCAATCCGCAAGAACGGTTGAGCAGCATTGAAAGAGTTGATAACTACGAAGCGAAGAAGCTTGGTATCTGCCTTGGTCGCACAAAGAAAGAAATCAAGGACTACCGCAAGAAGATGAAACTCGATGAAGGCTGGTCCAATCGCAAAGCCGATGAAATGCTTGTCAGGGAGCTTAAGAACGAAGTACGCCAGTCTATCATCAACTCCATTAGCCAAAGAGGGCTGATAGAATACTCCGTTGAAAAGGTGGGTGACGAACTTCATGTTACCGGTGAAATCAAAGTCTATATCAAGAAAGAATAATGGCAAAGAAAGTAATACCACAATCCAATTATCATTGCCGGGATTGTGCGCATAGTTACGACTGGCACGAAAAAGATTGGAAAGGCGAGTTCTTTATGTGCCGTTGCCCTTTCTTTAAATGGAGTAAGTTTTTGAATAGAGATATATGTGACAAGTTCAAGAAGAAGTAGTGTATGGCAAAGCCTAAAATCCCCAACCAGAAGAAAAAGTATCAGGAACTCAACAACCGGCTGAACAGGTATGTTGCCCTTGTTGAGCAAATCTACAATACCCTTAACTTGGAAGCCGCCAAAGCCGTGTCACGTACCGATTACTCCGCTGACAGTGACAAGCCGTTCAAGTGGGCTGACTATCCTCAAACAAGGAAGCAGATAGACGATATTCAGATGCAGTTCGTAGATGATATTCATACTGTCATTTATCGAGGAACGTCCGAAGAATGGCAGAATAGTAACGAGGTGCAGGACTTGATGGCTGATAAGGTGCTGCAAGCATACGATGCTATTGTGGACAAGAAAAAGTACACGGTGCTGTATCAGACAAACTCCGATGTGTTGAAAGCTTTTCAAAGCAGAAAGGATAAGGGCTTTAATATATCAGATAAACTTTGGAACCAATCGACCATCTACAAAGAAGAACTGGAAGCCGCCATTTCATGCGCCATTCAGAAAGGCACAAGTGCCATCACGTTGAGCAAACAAATCTCCAAATACCTGCTTGACTTCCCATCGCTGCAAAAAGACTACAAAGAGAAGTATGGTAGTGCGAAGCATTTACTGGATTGCGAGTACCGCTCCATCCGACTGGCACGATCTGAAATCAACATGGCTTACCGGACAGCGGAAAATGAACGCTGGAAGCAGATGGACTTTGTTGTAGGCTATGAAATCAAGTTGAGTGGTAGCCATCATCACCGTATGCCTCATGGCGATATATGCGATATGCTTGCAGGGAAATACCCTAAAGACTTTGTTTGGACTGGCTGGCACCCGAATGACCTTTGTTATAAAATCCCCATCCTCAAAACAGAGGAAGAGTTTTGGGCATGGGACGGGCGAAGTGCCGCTACGACTGAAAGTGTGAATGGGGTGAAAGATGTGCCGGATGGATTCAAGCAGTGGGTTCTATCTAACCAACAAAGAATCAATGAAGCAAAAAGAAGTGGAACGCTGCCGTATTTTTTGCTGAACAACAAATCTGCGCTAAATAAAATATCGTTAGAAAAGTCTGTCGATGAGATTCTTCTGAAAGCTAAAGCCGTTGGCGATGAGGTTCAAGATTTTGCAGAACATATCGCCAATAGGAATAATGGATTTGTCACTCCGATAAATTACAAAAGTGCGTCCTCTATAATAAGAAAGGTGACCACAGAAGGGATAACTCCATACGATATTAAGGATGCGGTTAGAACGACTATTATTGTATCAAAGGAGGATATAGAAAACACACTCAAGGATTTATCCATTGATGAATCTTTTATAAGGTTGAAAAGACAGGAGCCTAAATCCTTTATGGGGTATAGCGGTAATATTGTCAACATCAAAACATCTAACGGACTTATCGCCGAAATACAGGTGAATACTGCCAAGATGATTTACGCGAAGGAAGAGCCGGTTTATGCCAAACGCATATTAGGCGAGAAGCTATGGAACGAAATCTATGCGCAAACTGGAATAGAAGGAGGATTAGGGCACAAGTATTACGAACAATGGAGAGTGCTTGATAAGGCAAGCGAAAAAGCGATAGAAATAGCTAAAAAATCTGTTGATTATTACAGTAATTTCCAATAAAAATCACTATCTTTACATATAAATATGGAACAAAGTATATTAAGAAACAAGCTAATATCCGGCGAAACGGTTTATCTGTTGGACGATTTTGAGGAAGCTGCCATTCGTCTTGTGTATGATGGAGATAATACAAAATCCTACATCAAGCACAAGGGACGGAGTGAAATGGAAGTACCTCAATCAAATGAAACCGTTTGCGGTATTGTCCTTGGAGGAAAGGAAATTTCAAAACATGAATATGACAAGTATTGATTCTTTATTAGAAAAAGCACTTCAAATAGCAACAGATGCGCATATTTATCAAGTTGACAAAGCTGGCAAAGCGTATATCTTCCATCCAATACGTGTTGCAAATAGATGTGATAATGACAATGAGCGCATTGTTGCTCTGCTGCATGATACGATAGAAGACACGGAAGTTACCGCTGAATATTTACTGATGGAAGGCTTTCCTCGCAATATAGTGGATGCTATCCTCTCTGTCACCCGCAACAAAGATGAAAGCTATGAAGATTTCATAAAACGCTCCCGATTAAATCCAATAGGCAGGCAAGTCAAGATACACGACTTGGAGGATAATATGGATATCACCCGGCTGAGTGAATTGACAGAAAAAGACCTCGTAAGATTGAATAAGTACCTAAAGGCATATAGGTATCTTAAAGAATAATATAATAACTATCATGTGATTTGAGCGGCTTCGGTCGCTCTTTTTTTTGATTAACTTTCGTGGATTCGATGAACTTTCGTGGATTCGATTGCTTGTTAAACCTTGTTTAACTCATTGTTAATCAGTTGCTTATATTTGCATATATCCCTATAAATCAGTATCTTAGCTATATAAAAGAAAAGCAAAGTATAACTTAAAAACAGGAGAAAGATTATGAAAACTTACAGAACATCAGTGTATTGCCAAAGATTAGTTAGCTGCTTAGTAGCTTATATGCACCCATTCAATTTTGATGGCTTCTCAGTTGAGTTTACCGCAAGCGAAAAGTTTGTTGAGAAAATAAAGAGCATAGACAACGTAATCGCCAAAATAGATTTTGAAGTTCTTTAAAAAGCAGAGCAATGGAAAAGAAAGCAATTGAATACAAACTATCAGCCACAAAAGGCAATCTTGAACAAAAGAAAATCATTTCATCGGATGATGCTTCACGGTATGCAAGAAACTTCTATCACGAAGACCTGCTCATTTACGAAAGTTCGTTCATTATCATGTTGAACAATGTCAGTAATGCCATTGCGTGGGCTAAGATTTCACAGGATGGAGTTTCAAGTACATTGGTAGATACAAAGATTGTCGCAAAGTATGCCATAGACAGCTTAGCAAGTGGAGTTATTTTTGTACATAATCACCCTTCAGGAAGTAATAAACCGTCCGTGCATGATAAGAACATTACACAGAAAATGAAGGATGCACTAAAGTTGTTTGATATTCAGCTGACAGACAGTATAATCATAACTGAAAACGACTATTATTCGTTCCGAGATGAAGGAATGCTGTAAATCAATCATTAATCTCTAAAAATATACGCGATTTTATTTGAAAAACAAATAAATTGTGTATATTTGCGTTCGGAAGCATGTGAAGCTACATGCCACAGAACTTGTCGTGAAAACCATTGCTCAAAAAGGTGTTTTTAAGTTCTACGGAATAGTCTGCTGGCATGTGTGCTGCGCAGGCTATTTCGTTTTTAATAACTTAAATTCATTTCGCAATGAACAGAAAACAGCAAGTTTTTGTAAGGTTGAAACCGAAAATGAAGGCGTTCGGGTTCAACAAGAAGGAGTTGATGAGTGTCGCCGCCAAGATTGCCGACAATCTAACCTCCGAAGAAGATGCCTCCGAAGAGGATGTAAATGCAGAAATTGACGAACAGATTGATGCAGTTCTCCCTTACCTCCAAGTCAGCCAGTCTTTTGCTAATCGAGTAATCGAGGAAAATCGCAAGAAGAATGACGACGATAACGAACTCGATAACGATAATGACGATGATCCGTCAAATCCCAACAATCGCCAGTCGAGTTCAAACAAGAAAAATCCCAAAGACGAAGAAAAGAAAGACGATGCTCCCGATTGGGCAAAAGGAATGATGCAGACCATCGAGACTTTAACGGGAAAGATTTCTGCTTTAGAGGGTGAAAAGACAACAACTACCCGAAAAGCCAAGCTCGAAGCCATTCTGAAAGATTCCGGCACATTCGGTACTCGTACATTGAAAAGTTTCTCTAAGATGAGCTTTGAAAATGATGATGAGTTTGACGATTTCCTTTCCGAAGTTCAAGAGGATTTGAAGGCTTACAACCAAGAACGCGCGGATGCAGGGCTTGTGGTGACACCGCCTGCCGCCGGAGGAGGAAAGCCGAAAGAAAACGAGCCATTCAGTGACAACGAAATTGACGAAATGGCTAGTATGTTTTAACAACTAAAAAGTAATCAAAAAATGGGTGTAGTAGATGTAGGTTCTATGGAATCGTTCGGGTTTGGTAACGACCCGATTGTAATCAGAAAGCATATCGCCGGTATTCAAGGCGGCAAGGTGCTTGATGTAACCGGATTTACCGAAGAGTATATCCGTGCCGGTCATGTGATTATCCACGACACTAACAAAGACGTGTATAAGCCCATGCCCGTAAAAGATGGCAATTACGACACATTGCCGTCAAATTGTGAGTATGTAGGTGTGGCGGTAGCCACCAAGTCAGTAAAAGAGCCGTTCGTGGCTATCATGTACAACGGTGAGGTGAACGATGTGGCAAGCCCGTTCTCTATCGAGAGTATTAAGGCTGCGTTAAAGACTGCCGTTCCGACATTGGTGTTCAAACACGATTAAAGAAAGGAGAATTTTAGATTATGAATGAATCATTATTTCAAACGTATGTTGCTAAGTTTTTCCCTAAACTGCAACGATTGATTGAGAAGGTAAACGGTAAGAGAAATAGTAAACTTACTTACCTTCATAAAGGAGAGAATGCCATGTTGCGCCAAGAATATTCTCCCGACAACAAGTGGGAAAGCACCAGCGTGAATACCACGTATGTGGCTGCTGACTTTGTGGCTGTTGACTCTGAACTTCCCATCAAGAGCCGTGACAGCATTGCATCTGCCAACGGTAAGCTTCCGAAGATTGGTATGTCTAAGATTTTAAAAGAATCAGACATCAATAATATCAATGTTATGGAAGCGCAAGGAGGTAATGCTAAAACGATTGCCGGAAAGCTCGCTAATGATGGTGTCGCTTGCTCTGTTGGTATTGACGAGAGAAACGAATACAATTTCCTGTTCGCCCTCTCAAATGGATATGTAGCCATCAAAGACGAAGATAATCCGGATGCGTTGATGCGCCTTAATTTTAACTACTTCAAAGAAAACACCTTTGGAGCAACTGTTAAGGGAGAAATTTCTCTTGAAGATATTAAGCGTGTTATCAAAAAAGCTGATGCGGATGGAAATTCAATTATTGAAATTTGCATAGCTAAATCCGCTTACGACAAGTTGCGTCAGACACAAGCCGCCAAGGAACTTGTGGCAAATTATATCGGTCAGTCGTTTACCGCTGAAACAGTTCTGCCTACTCCTACAGGGACTAAGTTCAATGAAGCTTTCGCTGATGACAACAACGGTATCACCTTCAAAATCATCGATCGTTCCGTTGTTGTCGAAGAGAACGGCAAGAAAAATCCCAAGAAGCCGTGGAACGCAAACCGTTTAATCTTTATTTGTAATGACGTAGTCGGTACTTTGGTTTACGGTCGCCTTGCAGAACAGACTAACCCTGTCAAGAATGTTATCTATCAGCTTGTAGATACATTCAAGCTGATTTCCAAATACTCATTGGTGAATCCATTGCGTGAAGTAACCGCAGGACAGGCTTTTGTAGCTCCGATAATCGAGGATGTTGACCAAATCTACGTTTACGATTTTTCCGAAGGTCAAGAAGTTGACACTACGGAAGAAACCAAAGATACCACAGATGTAAAAATCACTCTTTGGGGAACGACTTACAAGAAGCCTGAAGTTATCGCTGCTTTGAAGTCCATTACCGGTGACCGCATTCCTTCCAATATTACTGATGCCAAGTTGATTGAAAAAGTCAACGAATTGAGTGACGAACAGGAAGAAGTTCTGAAAGCTGCTGTTGAATCCGCAAAAGCGACTGCGTAAGCCATGAAGACAATAATGCAGGTACTGAAAGATGAAGTCCACTACAAGTTAAGTAGTGGCTTCTTCGAGAATCGTTTGCTGGAGCGGGGACTTGCCGGTGACGATGAATGTACCGTTGATACCCTGCAAAGCAAACCGTTCAAAGGTGCCGTTGCCGATTGTCTTGTGGCTCTTGTGACCGTACCGAACATTCAAGAGGGCGATGTAAGCATTTCGTTTAATGACAAATCCAACCTCTTGAAAATAGCAAACTCAATCTATCAATCCATAGGCGAAGAGGATAAAATCGTTCACGATGAACCCCAGCCTATAGTTTACATCGGAAGATAGCCTATGATACTCGATTACAGGCCACACAAACTCCAATACCTTGTAACCACACCCGGCTACGAAGATGAGAATGGAGATTACCACGAAGGCGAAAGCCATTGGGAAGGTGATATTTCCTGCCGCTATGTGCCGTCAGGCAAGGCAGAAGAAAGGGAGTTTGAGGACGGTGTAGTAAGAAAGTATTCGGCTGTTGTCCGACTGGACGCTGATTGCCGTGGGTTTGCCATCGGTGACAGGGTAAAACTCTCCCTCCTTGGGGGAATAGAGCGTGAATGTGAAGTGAAAGGTTTTCATCGCTATCAACTTTGTGCTAAACTATGGGTATAAGAATGACTACTCCCATGAGCGAGATTAACGCTGCCATCCAAGCAGAGATAGAACGTGCCGATATGCTAACTATACGTGCGCTTTCCCTTCTTGGCGAGATGTGCGTTATTGAAGCGAAGGACAGACCGCAGGAATCAAGCTGGTATGACCAGTCTGGAAACTTGCGTAGTTCTATTGGCTATGTTATTGTTCGTGATGGGAAGATAGTTACGTATTCAAAGTTTAATCAAGTGAAGCAAGGCAGCGATGGTGTAAAGGAAGGCAAAGAACTTGCGCAGGAACTTGCAAAGAAGTACACAAGTGGATATGCGCTTATTGTTGTTGCCGGAATGAACTATGCCGAACTTGTGGAAGCTATGGATAACAAGAATGTTCTCGCATCCGCAGAACTGTTTGCAAGACAAGAAATGCCTAAGATGATGGCTAAACTTAAAACTCAAATCGTATCATGATGAAGTCTGACATTGAAATCAAGGATGACATTTACAAGTTCATCAAAGGTTCTGCCCTTGAAAAGGCTGTTACCGGGAAGTTGAAGAAGACAGGGCGACCTGCCAATTCAGATAAGGAAGACATTGTTATATCCATTCTCGATAATGGTTCCGGTCAAATGCAAGAAGCTTTCGTGAATGTGAATATCTACGTTCCTGATGATATGCGAGACGGTCAAGCGGAAGAGAAATCCATACGCTTGCGCGAGTTGTGCAACATTGCCTATACTCTTCTTGAAGTAGGGCGTGGAGAAAGCTACCGCTTCACGCTTGCTAAACAAAGGGTGCTTGAAGTGAATGGGAAAAACGAACACTTCATTAATAATAAGCTATTGTATAAACAAGTAAATGAATAATAGATTATGCAACTAACATGGGGAAAACCCACAATTAAAATCGGTAAGTTGGGCGCAAATGGTGCTACACCTACCACATGGATTGATATTCCTACTCCTGTAGAAAACTCAACAAAGTTGACACCTACAAAAGGGACAAAGAAAGAAGCCAAAATTGAAGGCGGAGAGAATGAAGCTGTTAAATACAACGCCAACACCTATGCTATGGAGTTTGAAATCAGAATGGGTGAAGGTCGTGAGAAACCTGTTGAGGATGTTGACGGTGTTATTGAAGGTGAGTACGTTTTGAAACTTCAACCAGAAGAGAAAACTCTCAAAGGGATTATTATTGACAGATGCGTTTTATCTGCAGAAGATACGTGGGATGCTGAAAACGGTACTAAGATAAAGTATACTGTTGACGTATTGAAACCTGCATCCGGGAATCAAGTAAAACATGAAGTCGTAAATTTTAATGGTGCCGGCAGCCTTAAAGTAATCATCTCCGATGATGGTGGTGCTGGCGCATGGAAACTGTCGACTGAAACAGACTGGCATAATAGCGGTGTGCAAGTAACCGCACCGAAGGGTTCTGTTACAATCCAATACAAGGATGTGACTGGTAAAACGAAACCTACCCAAACTTCTGCTACAATCAAAGAAGGAGAGGTTGTGGAGATTACAGCTAAATATACTGTTTCTTCTGGTGGGTAAGTTTTCAGTAGAATAATCGACAAGCGGAAAGACGCCCTTTGCAGGTTGGAGGATAAACCTGTATTATGCGGAATTTGTGTAGTGACAGCACGTATGCTATCCAAGTATAAAGCAATGGTTTGAATCCATTATTCCGCTCTAATACTTATTCGTTATGGAAAATAAAGAATGCATAGAAATGGATATTGCCGATTCCGTTATGGAGAGACCAACTGGTTTTAACGTTGGTAGTCGGTCTTTTTTTATTTATCCTCCGACACTCGGGAAAACTTATCTGCTTGCAAGACTATTCAAAGAATTAGATGCCAACCAGCAGATTGTAGCTGCCAATCCTTATATGGAAGCTATAAGACTGTGCAATACAAAAAAAGACATTGTCTGCCGGATATTATCATATAGCACATTCAACAGGAAGAAAGACATATTCAACAATACTAAGATCGCCGAACGTGCTGATTTCTTCTGTGAAAACTTGGATTTGGAAGAACTCGCTACATTGCTTGTGCTCATATTGACGAGTGATAATCTGGAAACTTATATCGGTTACTTCGGTATAGACAAGGAGCGAAAGGAGCGAAAGCGTATTGCAGACATAAAGAAAGATAACGGAAGTATTACCTTTGGTGGTAATAGTGTATATGGAACGTTGATTGATTTTGCCTGTCAACGCTACGGATGGACGATGGATTATGTTGTATGGGGTATCAGTCATATCAATCTTAGAATGTTGATGGCTGATGCAATCACCGCCATTTATTTGAATGCGGAAGAGAGAAAACAGCTAAACATCTTTGATGATAAAGAATACATTAATGCCGATGACCATAGAAATGAAGAACTGATCAATAAGATTCTTAGTGATTGAAATATTGTAAATAGAACATTTTTCCATTGATTTGTCAGAAAAATCACGGGGGCTATAATTTTACAACAAGAAAAATAGAACATAAATCATGTGACGCTACATGATACCCAATAAATCGAAAAGACTATGGCAGGATTGCATTTTGACATAACTGGAGATAATTCAAATCTCCTTCGCAAGTTGGAGGAATCGCGAAATGGAGTGCGATCCACTTCTAAGCAGATAGAGGATAGCGGAATGAGCATTGAACAAATGTTTGGACGTATGACTACCGCTGCCGCTGCATTTGGTGTCAGTTTAGGGGCTAAACAACTCGTAAGTGATATAACCCGTGTACGTGGTGAGTTCCAGCAATTAGAGGTTGCTTTCAATACTATGCTTGGTAGTAAGGAACAGGCAGATACATTAATGTCACAATTGGTTAAAACTGCTGCTATCACCCCATTCGACTTACAAGGTGTAGCCAATGGTGCTAAGCAATTACTTGCTTACGGCACAGCTGCAGAAGATGTAAATGGAACTCTTGTCAGATTGGGAGATATTGCAGCTGGGCTTTCGATTCCTTTAAATGACCTTGTTTGGCTGTATGGAACTACAATGACGCAAGGTAGGTTATTCACGCAGGACCTACGACAATTCCAAGGTCGTGGTATTCCTCTTGCTGATGAGCTTGCCAAACAGTTCGGTGTTGCTAAAGATAAAGTTGGAGAATTGGTTACTGCCGGAAAAATAGGTTTCCCAGAAGTACAGAAAGCTATTGAATCCATGACCAATGAAGGAGGTAAGTTTGGTGGACTAATGGAAGCTCAATCAAAAACTATCACCGGGCAGATAAGTAACATTGAGGATGCAATCTCTACCATGTTTAACCAGATAGGCAAGGAAAATGAAAGTATAATCAATGGTGCACTTTCTGGCGCATCTTATCTTGTTGAGCATTGGCAGGAGGTTGCCATTGCTATAGAATCCGCCGCCATTGCTTATGGTACGTACAAAGCTGCCGTCATGACTACTGCCGCCTTGCAAGGAGCTGAGCAGACGTTAAAAGTCGATGCTGAGATTGAAGGATTAAGATCCTTATTAGTAGTTAAGGAAGAATCCAAAAATGCTGATATCGCAGCAGCTGTTGCCAGTGGCAGGTTAAAAGAAAGTAAAGCAGCCGAACTAACTATGCTTCGTGAAGAACTCGCTTTAAAAATATCCTCACTTGAAGCGCAGAATACATTGGCTGAAAAAGAATATACCAATGCACTGCTTAATGCCACTACTGCAGAAAAGAGGTTGCAAGCCGCACAGGATGCTGTTGATGGTATGGATGATTGGATTGCACGTGCTGAAGACTTAGGAAACACCGAACTCGCTAATACATACCGCACACAGCTTGCTGAGAAAAGTACCGAACTTCAATCTGCCGCTATCGCCCGAAATTCAGCACAGAAAGCATTGAATGATGCTGCTACCAAGAAGAAAACCACATCAGAAGCATTGAATACCGTTACCGTTCAAGCGAACACCGTTGCAAACCATGCCAATACCGCTTCAATGAACATCATGAAGCTTGCCGCCATTCAACTAACTGCCATTCTGAAAGGTATGTGGGCAACACTTATGGCTAACCCTTTGTTTCTTGTAATAGGTGCATTTGCAGGTCTTGCCTTTGCTATTTATAAGGTTGCTACTGCTGAAACAGAAGCAGAAAAAGCTACTCGTTTGTACAATGAAGCTATTGATGAACAGCAGAAGAAACAGGATGAATACAAAGAAAAGATTGACGCACTGATCAAGACAATAGATGATAGTACCAAATCAGAGGGAGAAAGGCTGCAAGCGTTTGAAGCGTTGAAATCTGAATATCCTACTGTTCTCAATAATCTTCTTACTGAAGCTGAATATTTAAAAGACATTCTTAAGTACAAGAAACTTATTGCGGAAGAAGATAATAACCGTGCTAAGAAATCTGACGCTGAAATACTTGAAGAAGCTAAAAGTAAGTTAGAATATTACCAAAGAGTACGAAAGAACGGGACGTCTACATCTTTGGTAGATATGGACGGTAACGGTTGGGCTACCGATAATGTAGACGATGCAATCAAAGCACAACAAGAGATTGTAAACAAAGCAATAGCAAAAGTTGCCAGCCATGATGTGACTTCATTTCTTGGTAACATCAAAGATATGAAAAATGAAGATATTGTTTCTGTCATTGATGGAATCAACAATTCATTAAAAGCACTCGGAAAGAGTGGTGATAATGCTATTGCCATTGTTGCGGAACTTGGTGGAGAGTTTTCTAAACAGCAGTTATCAACCATTAAAAACGCACTTGAAACAGAGCAAAAATCACGATCAACAGAAAAGAACACAGGTAAGGAATGGAGTGAGAAATATAAGAACGCATATCTTATTGCAAAGAAAGAACTTGATGATTTCCTTAATACAAATAACTCTTTGACCGAGATTGAGTACGAAAGAAAATTGAAGGAGCTTACTGACAAAAAAGATGAAGCGGAAAAGAAATACAGAAGCGTTGGAGGTGTAACTGGCAGCTCTCTCTCCAAACAAGAAAACCAAGCCAAGAAAGAAGCTGAAAAGCAGAAAAAACAACAAGAACAACTTTCCGAACAACTCCTGTCTCTCCGTCGCAAGAACCAACAGGATGAAATCAGCCTTATGGAAGAGGGAACGGAGAAGAGACTGAAACAGATTGATTTGGACTATCAAAAGGAGCTGGATGCAATCAAAAAGCATGAAAAAGATTTAAGCGAAAGACAAGGTGGAAAATTGACACAAGAACAGGCTTTGGAAATTTCAACCCGTTACACTAATGCCGAGAATAAAAGGGATAAAAATATTGCTGACGTGACCAAAGAGCAGCTTAAAGCAGAACAACAAGCTTTGAACGACTATTTGAAAGAATATGGTACATTTCAGCAGCAAAAATTAGCTATTACTCAAGAATATGCTGAGAAGATAAAGAAAGTGCAGGAAGAAGGTGGAGCAAATAGTGCGCAAGTTAAGTTATTGGAGAAGCAACGTGACGTTGCCATACAAAACAAGGAAACTGAAGCTATAAAAGCCAATATAGATTGGGTAACTGTATTTGGTGAATTTGGGAGTATGTTTAATGATATGATTAAACCTGCGCTTGAAGAAGCTAAGAAATACATCCAAACAGATAAGTTTAAAAGTTCAGACCAAGACAGCCAAAAAGCATTGATTGATGCCATCAACCAAATGGAGCAATCTTTAGGCGGAGCTGGTGGCTTAAACTTCAAGAAGTTAGGTCAAGACATAAAAGCATATCAATTAGCCGAACAAAATCGTCTTACTGCTATTGAAGAAGAGACTATGGCTCATGACAAGTTAGCCAAAGCCCAAGATGATTACACTAAGGCATTAAAGAACGGTACAGAAGAGGAAAAACAAGCAGCTCAAAATACCCTTGAGATAGCCCAACAAAATGCAAATTCAGCATCTATGAACGTCCAAGCTCAAACAAGTGCTGCTAATGAAATTCAACAAAACCTAACTAACACTGCAACAGCTCTAAAGGTTAATATGGAAAATGTAACGAGTGGGTTACAAAAACTAGCTTCTGGAGGAATTAAAAACGCCTACGAAGGATTGTTGCAAATAGGTAAAGGAGCTGGAGGAGCTATGGAAAAGTTTGCCAGCAAACTAGATAAAGTTCCAATTATAGGTTGGATTATATCAATCATAGACGTTTTTAAGGACGGGTTGAGTAATTTTGTTGGAACTTTACTTGATTCCATATTCAATGCGGTTAGTGGTATTTTGAACGATGTTTTGTCTGGAGATTTGTTTGTCACTATCGGCAAATCATTAAGTAGCGGTATTGGTAACATCCTTAACACAATTACGTTTGGTGGATTCAATTCATGGTTTGGTATCGGTGGTAACAAGAAAGAAGTAGAGGCAGCCATTGATCGACTTACCGATCGTAACGAAACGTTGCAAACTGCCATTGAGGATTTGACGGATGTAATGGAAGCTAGTAAAGGAACAAAATCTGTTACTGCATATACTGATGCAAAAAAATTACAAAAAGAAACAGAGGAAAATTATAAGAAAATTGCACAAGAACAGGCAAGATATTCCAACTCCCATCATAGCTGGAACTATTATTGGGATGGGTTTAATCAAGAAGAAATAGCTCGTTTAAGCAGTCAGATTGGTCGGAATTGGAATGGTGATATATGGTCACTTTCTCCTGAAGAAATGAAAATGCTACGCAGTAATGTTGATATGTGGGAGAAGATTCAGAATACAGGAAAAGGTAATTATGGAGGTCGTCTGACTGAAAAGCTAAATGATTATATCAATCAAGCAGGGAAGATGGAAGAGCTCACCAATAAGCTGTATGAAGGTCTTACCGGGATATCCTTCGAGTCTATGTATGATAGTTTCATTGACACTCTTATGGATATGGATGCAAGTGCAGAAGATGCTGCCGACAATATTGCTGAATATTTTATGCGTGCAATGCTTTCCAACAAAATTGGTGAATTGTATAGCGAGAAATTGGAGGCATGGTGGAATAAGTTTGGTAAGTCGATGGAAGATAACGAATTGACTAAAACTGAAAGGGAGGATTTGCAGGATGAGTATATGCAATATGTTGAAGAAGCCATGAAAATTCGTGATGAAATCGCTGCGGTAACCGGATATACGAGTAGTACATCTTCTTCCCAAGAGTCCACAAAGAAGGGATTTGCCGCAGCTTCGCAAGATTCAATTGAAGAGCTTAACGGACGTTTTACAGCCTTGCAAATTGCCGGAGAGGAAATAAAGAATGCTATGCTTTCCATGCTTTCTGTTGCCAATATACTGTCTGTCTCTGTGAATAACAATAGCATAACGCTTATAGAAATAAAGAATTTGATGATAACATCAAACAGCTATCTTGAAGACATCTTAGGATATACAAAGAAAATCCTTGACGGTTTTTCTATCAAACTTGATAGTATTAATAAGAATATAGAGAAAGCCATTTAATATGAAAGGAGAATTGTTTATAAATGGGAAAGATGCTTATACTACTTGGGGCATAAGCATGGACGACACTTCGTTGTCGGCGTTAATGACACCTGCACCTAACAAGGAATTTACAGAGAATGTCAGTCGTTTGAATCATGGAAAGTCTGTGCTTACTGATGGTGTGAGGAAAGATGAGCGTAATCTAACATTGCAACTTAATCTTACTGCTCCTGACAGAGATGTCTTTTTTGTGAGATATGAAAATTTTTGTAAAGAATTGGATAATGGTGTTTTGGAAATAAGGACTAAATACCAACCGACAATCTTGTATCGGACTATCTATTTATCTTGTAGTCAGTTTAGTCAATTTATGCAAGGTATAGGAAAATTCGTATTAAAACTAAACGAGCCAGATCCCACGAATAGAAAGTATTGATATCTTATTTGTTATTCAAATAAAAATATTACTTTTGTGGTGAATATCGTATGAAGGTGTACGAAACTTATGATAGACATCAAAGACATATCCGGCAATCCTCGCTTTTCTACCCCTATCAATGAGGGAAGCAAGCGCAAGTTCTTATTGATGAAGGAGGACTACATCACATTGAAGTTCTCTCTAGCCAATCCTGTGTACTTCCAATTAGGAGATGGAATAGATAATGAACTCGGAATATTCGAACTTGTAGACCTGTATAAACCCGCCTACAATACGACTACTGGAGCCTATGATTATGAACTTCGTCTTGATGCCTATTATTGGAAGTGGAAGAACAAGAAGTTTTTCTACACGCCTGAGACTACCGGAAGAGAAGCTAGTTGGAATCTCACCGCTCCTCTTAATGTCCATCTGAATGTCTTTCTTGACAACTTGAAAGCACTCGGATACAAGTTCAGGGAAGAGGAGTTTGTCTACGAAATTGATAATACGGTAGCGAACACTTCCAAACTCGTTTCATACGATAACGTTAATCTGATCGACGCCCTTACCCAGATGGCAGAAACATGGGAGTGCGAATGGTGGATAACAGAGCACGTTATTCATTTCGGACGTTGCGAATACAGCTCTCCTGTTGATTTCAAAGCTGGCGATCTGACAGACACAGAGAATGTGAATGTCAACAGTATGACGCGCAGTGATAGCCAGACTACTTATGCGACTCGCATTTACGCTTTCGGCTCTACACGCAATATCCCTTCCAGCTATCGGAAAGAATTGATATTTGACGTGAAAGAGGTTAATGGGCGTAATATATCCGATACGTCAAGACCGCTCAAAAACAGCTATTTCCCTCTTAGTTCTAAGATAGAGAATAAAGTTAAGTTGACATTCCCCGAAAATGCCGCCTATGTATTTGAAAATGTACCTGTAAATGAGACAAATTTAGCCGATGTAGTCAAAAAGACAAATATCGGGACTCTGGAAAAGGGTAATTATGAGTTTAATATTACTCATATAAAGTATTCGACTATTATGTCATCCGGGGTAAGGTTTAACGGGATATTCAGATTATGGGTATCATTAAACTATACTGTAAATTCCGCATCGGAAACTATCACCCTGTTAAATGAACAGGTTAATGCAACCGCACCGGTAGGTACTGAAGAAATTCTCGAAATAAAAGATAAACTTGTAAGTTTCAATCTTCCTTCACTGGCTTCAAACTGTTCTATAGACGTTGGGGTTAGTGTTTGGTATATAACTTCAACAAGTAGTGCTATAATCAACTTCCTGTTAAAAGAAGAAGATATAAAGTACGGTGATAATGGTAACTCTGTCTCTGTAACATTCCTTACTGGTGCAAATGCCGGACAGACTTTCCAAGCGATTTATAATCCGACATTCTTGTCTGGTGATAACTCAAACGTTATCCAGTTGCCGGAAGGTATAACAGCCTCTTTAGGTAACCGGTACACCATTAATAACATCATAGGCGGTAAAGTGCCCGATAACTACTTCAGTAAGGACGACAAAGAAATGACTCTTAACGGAGTCGTTCAGAAACGCCTTATGCTGCCGGAAGGTATTCCCTATGTAGACGCTTACAGATACAGCCCCACAGGAGAACGGATCAACATAGGAGATGAACGTTACGATAACCCGGATAACGTGGAAATGCCTGTAGAGGAAGCAATCGAGGAGATAGTTATATTTGAGGATGAATATCCTAAGTATATCGGCTCCGTATCCAGCATTAGTCATGAGGAAAAGGAAGAAATAGACGAAGAGACAAAGAAGCCTACCGGAAACAAGTATCCCATCTATACTTTCAAAGACAATAGTCTGAAAAACTTTACAAAAGATTTTCTTTTGGAAGAATTACGTTTGATTTTCCAAACAGGTAAGCTTGCCGGACTTGACTTTGCTTTAACCTTAAAAGAGAGTGATAACACAGGAACCACATTTGAAATAGTCCGAAATGAGGATTACGGGCGTGCCCTTCCCGACGATGTGTTGTTCCCGCAAACCACTCATATAGAAGATGGCAAGGAAGTCCCGGCAGATACTTACGTCCTTTACGGCTTTGATACGGCATTCATCTCTGAACAGATGATGCCGGAATCAGAACAAGAGTTGCTTGAAACTACCAAGAAGTATGTAAAGAAGTCTATGATTGATCCATCTACCTATGATTGCGAGATGGACGCTGATTTCATTTATAATAATGGTAACATTCGTACCTATGAGGTAGGTGATAAGATAAACCTCATCAATAGGGCTTATTTTACAAACGGTCGTCAATCCCGCATTATCGGTTTCGAGTGGCCGTTGGATATTCCATACGATCATCCTATATATACAGTTGGTGAAACAGCCGCTTATTCTCGTATTGGTGAGATAGAAAGCAAGCTTGATAATCTTACTTACAAAGGTCACTCTTACTCCGGAAGTGTTGTCGGTGGAGGTGGAACCAGCGTATACGTCATAGGAGTTAACGATAAAACCTTGCCGTCCGACAGAAATGTATTTTCTTCAAGAAAGAGCCTTGCTACGTTTCTTCGTAAAGATCAGGAGGATACGACAGATTATCTGTTGAAACTTCTAGGGGGAATCATGACCGGTAAAATAGAATTGGGAGATTTTACTCCCGGCACATTGGGTTCCGGTGGAATTATTCAAGTAGATGCTGACGGTAAAACCTATCTTGAGGTGGATAAGGCCTATTTTCGTATGAAAGCAATCTTCGATTCGTTAGTAATAAAGGATGCGCAACACGTCTCAGGCGAGCAGATAATTACTAATGCCAGCATAGAATGTACGAAAGTGGATAATGTAGCGGAGTTTGCACTTTATGATGTCAACGGGTGTGAGTTGTACGATATCAACGGGGTACAACTATACTCATCCGAAAAACGTTATCGTTGCTATTTCACCGCTGACGATGGAGAAAAAGCGATATTAAGCCAGTTCGTTGCCGGTGACTTTGCGATGTGCCGACAATTCAATATAAAAGCCGGAGTTTACGATGGCGTGTCCAACAGATATTATTGGCGCTATGTGATGGAAGTCGGTGATAACTACATCGACTTATCCATAGAAGACTGTGATGCCGGAAGCGATACCCCACAGGCTGGTGATACCATTATCCAGTTAGGGAATCGTACAGATGTGAGCAGGCAGAACGCCATTATCATGTCGTCTTATGGCGAGAACGCACCTTTGAAACAGATGTTGCAAGGTATTGATTCCTATTCCCTCGCAGATAAAGTGATTCTTGAAGAAGGGTTTGATAGGGTAACTAATCAGGGATATACAAAGAATTACGGACGCAGCTATGTTGGTGACAGAGATAAAAAATCTTTTATTGAATTCAACCCAAAGAGTGGACTTAAGATATATGGTGCTGAAATAGATGTGTCTACCGATAATTTCACGATAAAAGACCGGGATGGGAACCAAATAGCTGTGTTTGGAATAGGAGAAGATGGTAAACCACGATTAAAAGCAGATAATATAAACGCTGATGAATTGTTATCAAACGGTGATAAATGGGCATTAAAAAAAGATGGAAGCGGATTCCTAGCTTCTAATAATATAGAATGGAGCAAGGATGGACTATTGAAAATACGTGCAAATATTTCCTACCCATATATAGAAATTCCTATATCTACGGAAGGAATTATTTTAGATTTATCTAAAGGATACAATATTCGACTTGCATTTGGCGGTGGAGGAGATCTGTATACCCAAACAGCTATATTGCCAGACCCGAGTATGTTTCCCGGTATTGAAGTTTCCATATTCGGACATTGGATAGAGTCACGGTCCTCTCCGCATTACTTTGTGAAAAATTACAATAACGGAAGATTTATTTATAGGCATTTTGAAGTTGGTGAATCACCAAATTATAATAAAGTAGATATATCAGGAGCGGAACTACGTGTCAAATCAATGGAATATAGTGAAGGTAATTATATTTGGTACGTAACTAATTTCAATGAAATCGGCGAAGAGCATTTTTCATGGGTTGATTAAATATTTACAACGAATTAAAGTAAAAACAATATGAAAGGATTAGATGAATTATTCGTAGTCGCATGGATGTTGTTCGGTATCCTGCTGACACCACTATTTTTTATCGCATTTGATTTCTGGGCGGGAACACGGAAAGCGAAACAACGTGGCGAGCCTCTGATGAGTGACAAGTTCAAACGTACGGTAGACAAGATAGCAAGATATTATAATGCTCTTCTAGCCCTTGTCGTGGTTGACTGTATGCAGATGGCCGGAATCTGGTATTTGGATAACTATTATGATTATCGGATACCTATCTTCCCGTTCATCACATTACTCGGGGCTTTTGGTGTTGCCGCCATTGAAGTGAAATCCATCTACGAGAAAGCCGAAGAAAAGGAACGCAGGGAGATGAAACAGGTTGCCGCTTTGGCCGCTGAGATTGCAAAGCACAAGGCGAATCCGGAGGATATAGCCAAAGCGGTAGTAGATTACATGAATAACGGATTTATGAAGGAGGAAAAGAAATGAAAGTGCTAACGATTATTTTGGCGTTTTTTTTTGAAATCAGTTTTATATTCTTCTTTTATTTCCGTGAAATTAAGTATACGAAAAATAATATAATAGGAAACAACGATTCCGTGCGATAATAAGAGAAATAGAATTACTGGTTCCCATATACCGAAACCAAAGATGTTTGGAAAACATACACAAGTAGACGTAGTTACTATTTGAGGTATTATTACATGAAATAACCTAATGTTTCTCTCAATATTGGAGATAGCTATGGATACAAGTAAGCTGAAAAAGGTTATAGTGACTGAGCATATTGAGGCGGATATAGAAAATACTATTTGAACAAATAACTCTAAAATTTTAAAAGAAGGAATATACAGATATAATATAGTATATGCTAACGGAAGAGTTATACAGAATGACGTGAAGAGGATTTTCTGTTCTTTGTCGTAGAAGTCAATCAATTTATTTATATCCATAGTGTGTTTTTGGGAGTAAAGTTAATAATTAATTAATAAAAGATGAAATGATAGTACTAATTGATAATGGTCATGGTGAGAATACTAAAGGCAAACGTTCACCGGACGGAAGATTAAGAGAATGGGCGTATACAAGGGAAATTTCCGATAGGGTAGTGCTCGGATTACGTAAAAAGGGAATTGATGCGGAACGCATTGTGAAAGAAGATTCGGACGTTCCTTTGTCTGAGAGATGCAGACGTGTGAATGCCATCTACAAAGATACTGGGAAGAAGGCAATTCTTGTCTCTATACATTGTAATGCTGCCGGTAATGGCGCAAATTGGATGAATGCGAAAGGATGGAGCGTGTATGTGTCTAACAATGCGTCGGCCAGCAGTAAAAAACTTGCTGAATGCTTATCGGAAACGGTGTTGAGTATTGGTATTCCTGTACGAAAACCGTCTCCGGACAAGTTATATTGGCAACAGAATCTCGCCATGTGTCGGGATACGAATTGTCCGGCTGTCTTGACTGAGAATTTCTTTCAGGATAATAAAGAGGACGTGGAGTTTCTATTGTCGGCACGTGGTAAGGATGCGGTCGCCAAGATACACATCGAGGGAATCGCTAAATACCTGGGATTATGAAAGCCTTGATTTATATAACCATATTCCTGATGTCGGGAATATGGTTTGCTTCATGCCGGACTTCTCGGAATATGGAAACTCAAAAGCAGGTAGACTATTCCGGAGACCTCCAATATCTACGGAAGATAATTGAAGAATTGAGAATAGACCTCAGTAAACAAACGAAGATTGTTAATGACCGGCTAAGTAATCTGAAAGTGGAGAACACGACAGTTTATTTGTCTGATCCGGATTCAACCGGTAGGCAGCATATAGTCAAGGAAAGTACTACTACCGCTTCCAGACAGGAGCAGGAAAGGACGGAAGTCGATGAAACATTGTCTATAAGCTTACAACAGTTCTCTAACCGGCTAGATACTATAAGCGATAAGGTAACCGCCTTGCTGAATCAAAAAGAGAGAGTTGTCGAGCTTTCTTGGTGGGATTTACATAAGGACGCAATTCTCACTTCACTTGTATTGGTTACATTGTTCGGATTGTATAAACTAAAAAACACATAAAGTTATGGCAGGAGAAAAATATAATATTCAACTTGAAGCGGCGGAAATATTCAATAGACTTGTTAAAGTTCCGGAACTTGTTCAAGGGTTAAATGAGCTGTTGCAAAATTTTAATTCTCATAATCATGATGCACGCAACGATGAGCGTTATCAACCTCTAGGCAATTATGCCGCTTCGGTTCATGAACATCAAGCATCTGATATTCAGGAAACAACAGACAAAAAAGTCATGACTGCGGAGGAAAGAAATATACTAAGTACTCTCGGAACTACGTATGCTAAAGCCGATTTGTCAAATGCTATGACGGTAAATTTAGGTAGGAATGGCTATGCTAAATTTAATAATGGGCTTCTTATACAGTGGGGATTCAAAGAAAACTCAATAATAGGAGGTACAATAGTATATTTTCCCATGTCTTTTTATGATAGCAATTATGCACTTACACCTTTTCCTTATGGAAGTTCCGGTGATACGAATATATTAGCAGCGTTTATTTATAACGCTAATACTTCTTATTGCTATATCGGGCGTAGAAATATATCCAATGGTAATCCTGTCAATTCAATGTTTTCTGTTGGATGGATTGCAGTAGGTCGTTGGAAATAATAAATAGAGAATTATGGAAGAAAAAATGTATTGGAAAAATGGTTTCTACGACACACCGGTAGACGGTGCGGTAGAAATCACCATAGAGAATTACAGGGAACTTCTGGAAGGGCAGTCATCTGGAAAGCTCATTGTTACCAATGATGAAGGGTATCCTGTATTGGTAGAAAACGAGTACTCCCTTGAAGATATGCAAAAAATAAAAGTGTCTGAAATTCAATCGTTTGACAAATCTAAAGAGGTCAATTCTTTTGAATTACGGGCTAAAAGTATGTGGTTGGATAAGTCTACACGTGTTGGATTATTTAACTCAATTAATATCGAAAAAGAGGCAGGCAAAACGGAGACTGTGCTTTGGTATGATGCAGTAAAATATATCATTCCAATATCAGACGCTTTGGCTATGTTAAATGCCTTGGAAATGTATGCGCTTGAGTGCTACAATGTGACACAATCACACATTGCAGCAGTCAAGGCATTGGATACAATCGAAGAGATTGAAAGCTACGATTATACCGTTGGTTATCCAAAGAAGCTTAGTTTTCCGGGATAGTCGGTTTTAAAGTTATAGGCTTCGATTTCTTCTTTCGTTTCCAGCTGATTAATGGCATTAATATGCCCTTGTGTTGTATTGTAGCACGCAAGGGCGTATAACTCTATCTGTTGTAGCATATCAATGGCTTTCTCGATTGATAAGACCAACTTTGCATCATTTAGCCAGATAGTTGTCTCGGATCGTCCGGATTCCCTTTCAATACTAATTGAGTTCATGAGACCTACACGGGTACTCTTATTAAGCCAACCGGATACATTACCAATACTAAAGCTATTCACCGATTCGGATGAGTCATACGCCTGTAATTCCACTATCTTTTGGGCTTTAAACTCTAATAAGGTCGGTTCATATCCATTCAATATGGGATAGCCTTTTTCGTCCTCTACGATTATAAGTCCGGCAGATTGACCGTCTAATAATTCTTTCCAATACTTTTCCGTAATCTCTATTGCACCGTCTATCGGAACATCGTAGAATCCGTTTTTCCAATACATTTTTTGCTTCATTACTATCTACTTTATTATTTCCAAACTCCTATTGCAATCCAATAAAAGGAATTATCATGCGTTGACGCAGAATCTCCCATTGTTCCTTTCACTTTAAAGTATGCACTAGAACGCTCTGTTATGATGATAGATAACGACGTTATAGTACCTACACCCCCGTTAATCCCCATAGTTATACTATAATTATCATTATAGAATGACAAAGGAAAATTGATGCGTGTATTTGCACCTGAAGAATTAGAAAGTCCCCACTGTATCAATAACCCATTACTACATTTTAGATACCCGTTTTGTCCTAAACTTTGACTTTCAACCAAAATAGACTTAGTTCCGAGAGTACTTAGTAAAATGGTATTGAAGTATCATTTTATAACATATTTTTTGAAAACGAAAATCGTACTTCGTTTTGATAACCGTAGACAGCTTGTATATATTTCCTGAGAACAGTATATAAGACGGTAACAAATGACATCTACCATATCGTTAAGTCGAAGGAGAAGTATTTGGGGCTTGGCTTGCAGGACTGGGATAGTTATCCGAGCGGCTGGTATGTGGGTACCGGAATCAGTTGTAACTTATTTATGTGGTAAAGAAAGGAGGCTAAAATGATACATTAATTGATACTAGGCATAAGTTATCCGGTAACAGTAGAAGGTCGGTGCCATCATGATTTCTGCCGTCTGCTCATGGTTATGTTATGGAACACCTAAATAGGGTCCTTAATTGGCTTGTGCCTGTCGCTGTGATAGCGAAGGTTGCATCTTTGTGTTTGTCCCTGGCTATGTAGTCGGGAATTTTATTACACAGTTTAATTTTGCTGAATATTCTTTTAAGTATTAAATTAATTTCGCTATTTTTGCGGTAAAATTAAACTGTGTATGAAGAATAGAATAAAAGAGGTATTAAAGGAAAAGGGAGTTACCCAAAAAGAGTTGGCTGAAAAAATAGGAGTGACTGAAGTTGGATTGAGTAAATCCATTAATGGAAATACTAGCAAAGAAATGCTTAGGCGAATATCAGATGTTCTTAATATTTCTATATCTGACTTGATAATTGAAGAAGAAATACTTAGTGCAGAATTTGGGTCTGATAAAACGCCTTTAAAACTTGGCAATTTGGAACTTCCTTGTTATGTATTAGAAAACGGGATGAGAGTTTTCTCTGGACGTGGTATTCAAAGTGCAATTGGCGCTAAAAATTCATCGGGAACTTGGATTAATAGATTTATTAATAGCAAAGGTATTCAGATGAATTTATTGTCCGGTACTTTGGAGAAATTAAACAACCCGATACCTTTTAAAAGAAACAACGCAGGTGGTTCACAATCAATTACTTATGGGTATGAAGCAACTTTGCTTATAGATCTTTGTAATGCTATAATTGATGCTGGATGTGACCGGCAATTTGATATAGATGAAGAGTATATAAAGAATGCCACAATCATAATACGTGCGGTTGCTAAAGTTGGTATTATCGCCTTAGTTGACGAAGCAACAGGGTACGATAAAGAAAAAGGAAGAGCAAAGGATGAATTGCAACGTTTCTTGAAAACCTTTATTTCACAGGAGGCTGCCAGATGGGCTAAAACGTTTGATGATGGTTTCTTTGAAATGTTATATAAATTACATAACTGGAGTTGGTCTAAAACTCATAGGCATCCAGGTGTTGTTGGGTATTGGATAAATGATATAGTTTATGAACGGTTGGGACCTATGGTACTTACTGAACTAAAGAAAGTAAATCCTAAAAATGAAAATGGGAACAGGAAAGGTAAATTACATCAATATCTTACGACTGATATTGGGCATCCTAAATTGAAAGAACACTTGGCTTCTATCCAAACTTTAGCAAAGGCCTGTAATTATAGCCTCCCAAAGTTTATGCAAATGCTTGATGTGGCATTACCCAAGCAATACCAACAAATGTCGTTACTATTCCCAGAGGAGGACGATGATAAGACAAATGTTTTTTGATGTTATACCGGGATTTTTTATACCTTTGCCGAAAACAATGCCACTATGGAAGAAAAGAAATACGACCACGATTCGATCAACGAGTTACTGACTTGGGCGAAAGAGACGCTCAACAATAAGAAGTATCCTTCCGGTGAGTTCCAGTTGGACAAATGTGCGAAGATTCTCGATTGCTGGAAGTACCTTGATTCAATGATCCTTGTGATTGGCAAGAATTGGGAGAATCTAACGTTTTATCCAACGATTGACCAGTTGAGATTGTTTAGAAGCGAAATAAAAGAAATAGCCGAATAAAAGTTCTTACGTTATCCCATATGGGTCTATGGAAAACCTAAAATATACATACGCCTTTGATAAAAATGATAATACTATAACAATAAATGATGCTTTGAAAGGCGAGGTCTACTTTTGTCCTCACTGCAAGGATATCATGATCGTTAAAGATGGATCTATTAAAGCGAAGCATTTTGCGCATAAAAAACGAAATTTTAGTTGTAGCTATGAGTCATATCTTCATTCGTTAGCAAAAAGGAGAATTGAAGAATGGTTTAATTCAGACCGACCATTTAATATTTCAATCAACAACAAGGATAGATGTGAAATATTTGAGAACTGCATATGGAGGCATGATGAAAGCTTGGCTTCTACTTACTGTGAAAAAGATCATGAATTCGTTTATGATTTAAAACAGTATTATGACGTAATATTTCTTGAAAAATCATACGAAGGATTCCGTGCCGATTTATTACTTGCAGATTCTCGAGATGTACGCGAACCGATTTTTATAGAGATTTGCGTGTCGCATGAATGTGAAAAAGATAAACTAGAATCAGGTATACGAATTATTGAAATTCCATTAAAACATGAATATACACTGAATAGGATTATACAAAAAGGAGTGATTTGTGAAAATATAAATGCATTATTGTACAACTTCAAACATAAAATTGGTGTAACTTTAACAGAGGGTTTAGAACTAAATAAATTTGTGTTACTAGAATCAAAACATGGATTTTGTCCAAGTAATCGTTCGAATTGCAAGATATATACTCAAAGACACCCCTCTTCTATATTTGAGATAACCTTCGACTATCAAGCTAATCGAACTCGATGGATAAACCCTTTTGTTTTTGGTTGGGCAATAGCGTACAAGAACTGTGATAATGTAAGAAACTGTTTCCTATGTAAATACCACAAACAGGATAGCTATGATCAATGGTATTGCTGCTTATATAAGAAATTTGGTCTTGAGAAATACTGTAAATCTAATCAAGCAATTGATTGTGATTATTTCATTCCGAATTTCTCTCTAATAAAAGAATGTACAGAAGATTTACGTTATGTAGCATATAATATTTGGAAGAAAGGAATGAATAGCAGAGGGATAGATTGTAAAAAGGAGAAGGCAGCGGAATAAGCTGCCTTTATTTTACCCCTTCATTATCATGATATCCGCCCTCATCTCTATATAGTCTTTATATTTGTCCGGGTTGTTCACGTAGTCGATTACCCTGTTGATTGCGATGTCTGCTTGTTTTTGTTTGACCTTAGTATAATACCTTATGATTCCTTTGCTTCTATCAGAGTGTCCGAGACAATAATCTATCACCCCGTCTGGAATACCAAGTTCGGATGCGAATTGAGCAAAGGTTTTGCGGGCGGAATAATACACCACTTTCTGGTTGATATTGAGTGTATCCGCCATTTCGTTGAGGTTTCTTGTCAGATACCTATAGAAATTGGAATATGTAAATTTGTATCCGAAATCAAGCTTCCCCGTATTCTTATTCATCCATTCTTTTATTATAGGCTTTGCCACTTCTGGTATAGGGATGATTATTCGTTGTTCGCCCTGTTTCAGATTACGCGCTTTCTTTCTTATATAATCGATGACTTCTGTTTTCCTGAAATCAATGTTAAGTAAGTCCGCCAAGTTTATTCCTCCAAGATAAAATGATAGTATGAATAAATCTCGTGCCACACGCAGTTTCTTTTCTTTCGGTGAGTAGTCCTTTATTTTTATAAGGTTTTCAATAGTGATATCCACCTCTCGGATAGGAGAGCTTTTTATTGAGTAATACGCGAATGGGGAGATGTCATACTTGACAAGCTGCTTTTTAATCCCTCTGTTGATTATGGTCCTTGTCCTTGACATCATCATGTTTAATGTGGTTTCTCCGATTTTTTTTGTGTTTCTTAGAAACCGTGCATAGTTATTGATAATTTCCGGTGAAATTTCGGATAGTAAAAATTCTCCTTTTGTGAATTCAGTAAAGTACCTACAGTTCCGTTCTAATAGTTTTGCGTAATTTTCCCTCTTTTCTTCCATCAATTCTGTTATATAGGTATTTGCCACAGCTTGAAAGGTGGCTGCTGTTTGATTAGCGGAAGTATTATTTAATAATATTTCGCGTAGTTGCTTACAATCATACATCTGAATGTATTTGATGCTGTCAAGCTTTTCTTGATATTCATTGAGTATATTACGCAGCTTTGTATTGATTAGTGCTGCGTCAGGGCGTTTGACTACTTGCCCATTTTTAAATTGTGAAAGACTGTTAACTTTGAATCGAGTGACAATGTACTTTGTTTCTTCTTTGTGATGGATGGCTATGCGAATTTTGTGAGAGCCATCGCTTAATTCCTTTGCCGGGATTAGAGCTAATCTGATTGTTGCCATAGTTTCAAAATTTAGAGAAAACACTCGGACAAGATTTCGACAAGGTAAATTGCTCAAAAGTGAGAGTTTTCTCGTTTTTTTTTAATCAATAGCAGCTAATTAGAAAAGTAAAAAGGCTGATTAACCATTTGATAATCAGCCTTTCTGCTAAGTGATTCCGAAGCGATTCGAACGCTTGACCCACGCCTTAGAAGGGCGTTGCTCTA